>Ga0209121_10000387_pt1 | contig 46428 bp, 46 predicted proteins | sample Cruoilmetagenom3_FD_187292 | JGI IMG/M metagenome (GOLD analysis project Ga0209121, IMG submission 187292) | Oil polluted marine microbial communities from Coal Oil Point, Santa Barbara, California, USA - Sample 3 (SPAdes) (version 2) | ecosystem: Environmental > Aquatic > Marine > Oil seeps ... | reverse complement strand
CTGAACCATGAAACACTCAGATAACCGAGGGCTGGCTCGGCGCTTGGCGCACGCGCTGATCGGTGCGATCCCGAACGCGAACGCGTTGCACCAGCGCGGGCTGTTTGAAGCCGCGGTGACGCTGGCCGCCAACTCGCCGCCGCCGATGAAAAACGTCGAGCACTGGCGCCTCGCACCATTTGGAAAGCGGGGCCGGGGCGTCAAGGCGAACCAGCGTAAAGCCGCGAAACGCCGCGCCGTCGTGCGCGCTCGTAAGTTGGGGCACGCGTGATGGTTGGCAGGATGGAAAACGTGTACGAGAGCTTCGGCAAAGTCACTAGCGTGCCCCTGACTGAAAAGTCGGACGGGTACGGGTTCGTTGAGCTGGACGACGGCACCACCGCGTACGTGCCGGCGAAGATCGTGGACCGGATCGGGCTTAACGGTGAAGACCTCGGGCAGCGTGTCAACGTACGATACGCCAAGATGTCCGACGGGCGGTTCTTGGTGCTGCGGCTGTACGTGCTGCGTGACGTGGACAGCGACCAAGCGATCGCGGACCTGCTCATCAGCATTCAATTCGAGATGGACAACTTGACAGCCATGATGGACGCGCGCGGTTGCTACGTCCCGGAACGTGTGGTACTGTCTGACCCAGAGGAGTAATTCCTCCCTCACCTCGACAACTTGACCCCCGCCTCGGCGGGGGTCTTTTTTGTTTAGACTTCCGACATCCCGGCGCGCAGGGCGCGCAAGCGCGCCGACGCGGTGCTGTCCAGCCGCGACATGTCGGCGTACTCTGCGCACCGCTCGTCCACGCTCAGCACACGGAAGGTCTCGGCGGCTTCGTCGGTGCGGGTCAGGATCATCGCCTTGCTCGTGCGCTGCGGTGTCACATAGGCACGCCCGCTCGAGTGCCACAGAGCCTTGGTGCGATCGGTCGCGACCTTGCGCCACGCAGGGTAGCTGTCTTTGATATTGGCGCGTACGAGCGCGTTGTCGACCCGCGCCAGAACCACGTCCAGCGTCGTCCAGTCGTACGGGATCAACGCCAGCGTGTCGTCGATCAAGCCTTCCAGCTCGGTGATATTGGCTTCTTGCATCTTGGCCTTACCCGAGAACTCTGGCGCAACGTGCGCGTTGAACCCGGTGACGTCGCGCGCGTCCAACCAGCTCGCGATGCAGCTGGCAAACCGCGGGTTCATCGCGGGGTTGCGCTCGTTGTTCAGGCGACGCATCAGGTCGGGCTTGCGGGCCAGCGGGACGACGGTGTTTGTCAGCACGGTGAGCCGCCGGTCGCCTTTAGGGATCGGGATCGCGTTGTCGTGGTTCGTCGCCAGCAGGAACGACGCGTACACCCAGTCTTGGTAGTTGGGGAGGGTCTTGCGGATGATGTCGGTGCGGCGCGGCTTCGGGTCGATGCGTTCCTTCAATTTCTCGAACGCTTTCTTGCGCCGCCACGCCATAGAGGTACCCTCTTCGCCGTCGGGCAGCACCTCGTCTGTCGTGACGAAGAGCGCGTCGGCCAGCCAGTCGGTGTACTGACCCTGCGACGAGGTGCCCATGAGCATGTCCGCGGACACGCTGTTCACGTACTTGTCACCGAAGACGCTACCGATGATCTCGAACAGCGAGCCCCGCCCGGCGCCGAACTCTCGCGCGTACATGATGATCCCGACGCCGGGCGTCGTGAGGTTTTGCTTCTTGTGCGCCAGCCAGTCCATGAACCACTCGCGTTCGTCGTCGTTCGGCAGCAGGTGGTGCAGGAAGTCTTCCCACAGACGCACGTACCCCTCGCGCTCGGCGTCGTCCTCGACACGCTCGTGTACCGGCGCGCGGTAGCTGTTGATCGCGCGTACGTCGTCGGTCGCAAAAATACCGGGCGGGCGGTCGGGCATGAAACGATAGCCGTCGACGTCCTGCCGCTGGCTATGTTTGATCCACGCGTCGACAGGATTGATCGACACGACCCCGCCGCGCGGGCCTTCACGCTCGTACGAGAACTGGCACATGGTCAGGCGCAGGTTGGTCAGGTTCATGCCCAGCTCTTCGTCGCGGTAGATCGGCAGGCACTGGGAGGATCGCGAGCCGCACCACGACCACTCGTCGAGCAGCTTGAAGACCACGTCCGTGAACGACGCCGGGGCGTCGGGGAAAGCGTCGGGGTCCAGCGTGAACCCGACCTCTTCCATCTTGGCCCGCAGATCGACGGTGCGCTCGTACAGCGTACGCGTACGGTCGATCTCGTCCGCCGGCAGGTGGCGTGTCCAGTTAGCTGTCTCGAGGACAGACACGGTCCCCGTGTGGTCGATGCTGACGAGGCACCGGGTCCGGTTGACGAACTGCGGATCGCCCGTCCAGCTGGCCGAGCAGCGCGCGTCCTTCGACGTGGTCGCGTAGTCTTTCAGCTGCTCAAGGTTACGGGTCACGCCGTCGAGACAGTCGAAGCGCATTGTCGGGGTCAGGTCATAGACCGCGGCGAGCGCACTCTCGCCCGTACGAGAACGTCGTACGCGCGGCCACTGCGCAGCGGCGAGCTCTTCGCTCGCGATAGACGCGATCGCCAGCACAGCTGACTTCGCCAGCACCGGCAGCGCGTCCAGCCGAACCTCGGCGGGGCTCTCGTCGTCGGCCCAAGTATATCCGACCGCGAAGCCTGACCCGTCCTTCTTCATCGTGTGCGCGCCGCTACTGCCGATCTGGCGCGGGTGCCCGCCGCCGAAGGCTTCCAGCCGGTACGCCGGGGCGTCACTGCTTTCGGGATCGAAGCCCGGCTTGACGTGCGACGTCGAGAAGATAACGCTGAACTCTTCGTCCGTGCGGCAGACCCACATTTCCTTGGCGCCGCTGCCGTACCGGATCAAGGCTTCGCGCAGCTGGGGGTATTGCGCAGCGGCGCGTTCCCAGATGCGACCCACTAAATCTTGATCGTCGATGTCGATGTCGATCGCGCACATGCCGCCCTCTACGCGCAGCCCCGTCGCTTGGTACACGAGCTTCCGTTCCCAGCTCTTGATCGTGTCTTCGTCCGCGTTCAGCGTGTTCCAACCCTTTAGAAAACAACGCTTATCGTGATTTGGCAGCGGCACAAATCCGTTGCGCAAGGCGGCGAGACGGAAGGCTGTCTGGGCGGCAGCGTTGTCAGTTTTGAAACTCATGGGAAATTTTCTCTTGTGTTTGATCTCGTTGCAGGTACAAGATGCGGTGTCTTATCAGGGCATCTCAGTCAGTCGTTGAAGCCGCAGTTTAACCGCTGCGGCTTCAGCACTCTAGGGCGTTGTACGCGCAGTCAGCAGACCACGCGCACGAGCCCGCCTTATTCACATATATCAGCGTCAGTATGCCGCGCGCCGCGGTGAACGACAGAACCAGCGTGCTGTCGTCGTCAGGCAGTTCGTTCTCGGCGGCGGCGGACACGTACGCGCGCGCGCTCGCCACTGCGGCGAGGTGTTTGTGGTGCAGCGGCTCGGGTTTGCCACGCGCCCATGGCACGGAATACACGAACCCGTCGGCTTCTACGAGGGCTTTGCGGTCCATCACAGCGATCCTAACATGCCTTTGAACGCGTCTTGATCGCGCATCTTGTATTCAACGCGGTTCCGCTTGACGATGTCGACCGTGTCCCGCGCGATGATCTGGTGGCTGTAAACCTGCCGCTCTTGCCCCGGCCTGTCCAGCCGTTTCAGCGTCTGGTCATACTGCTCGGGGGACCACGTCGGCGTGTACCACAGCATCCGGCGCCCGCCGAACTGAAGCTCGACCCCATGCCCGGCGGACGCCGGGTGCAGGATCAGGTTGTCCAGCCGGCCTTCGTTCCACGCGACGACGTCGCGCATCTTGGCTGCGATCGACCGACCACCGCCCAGCACACCGTACGACCGCTTCTGCTTCTTCAGCAGCTCGGACACGCGCGCCAGATCGTCGCGGAAACCGTAACAGATCACCGACCGTTCGTCGCCGAGCGCGTCCAGCTGATACGTGAGCGCGTCGATCTTGGCCGCGTGGATACGATGCACGGTTTTCTCGTCGTCCTCCTCTTCGCCATACAGAAATCCCTGCGCGAGCTGGGCCAGCTTCGACGACGCGACAGCCTGCGTCAACGCCACGACCAGCTCATCCTCGTACGACACGTCGCCGTCGAGCTCTTCGACCTGCTTCTGCACCGCGACGATCAGGTCGCGCTCCATCTCTTTGTACTTCTTGCGCGCCGCTGGTGGAAGATCGACCTCGATGTCGAACTCGGCGCCGCTGGTGAGCGTGCCCTTCCGTGTATCGGGCGGCTCTGCGGCCTGCACCATGAACGTCTGCACGTCCTTGTTCAGCTGCCGTGCGCGGAAGTCGTGAACCTCCCAACGGTAGCCGTGGAAGTCCATCGGCATGAAGTTGCGACGACGCCAGTCGTCGAAGTCGTCACCCCACAGGTGCGGCGCCAGCACTCGCGCGGGCATGAACAAGTCCTCGTACCCGTTCGGGCGCGGTGTCCCCGAGAAAACCCACAAGGTCTTCTGTCGTTCGCTCACACGGCACAGCAGTTTCCCGATCGCACCGCGGGGCTCTTTCAGTTTGGGCTCGTCGTACGCGAATATGTCCAGCAGAGGACTGTCGTCGGGCAGCGCCTCGAGCTGCTCCACGAGCCAGCCCAACACGCCGTCGCTGAACACCAGCACGTCGGCGTCGCTCTCGACTAGGCGCTTCGCGCGTTCGGCGGGCCCGCCTTTCGGCGCTTCCACAGTCAAGCCGCTAAGGTGTTCCCACTTGGCGGGCTCGCCGGGCCACACCGTCGCCGCCACAAGAGGCGGCGCGACCACGATCGCGCGACGGCGGTGACCGTCGCGGATCAGCTCGTCTATGGCGGTCAGCGCGGTCGCGGTTTTACCGCCGCCCATACGCATGACGACGAAGGCGCGGTCGCGGCTGTACAGCGCGTCGATGCACGACTGCTGGTCAGACCGAAGGTCGTCGAAGTTCCTCATGCCACCACCCTCACACAGAACGTATCCCCGGCCTTGGCAGTCTTCGCCTTTTCGTGCATCGCCGACCTCAGCTCAAATGCAATACGCTCCGCGCGGTCCTCTGGTCTCACTGAGGCTAACGTAAAGCTGCTCACCTCGATCACCCACGCGGGGCGCGCCCCAGCGACTGCCGCCGCCTCTTCCAGCGCCTCGTCGCGCGCCACCGCAAGTGCGGCGCGCAGCTGTTTGTTCTCGGCCTCCAAACGCTTGATTTCAGCAGCAGCAAACTCCGACGGTGTGGCGCGCAACAGCGTAAACTGCCGAGCTTTGTCGATACGATCTTGTTCAGTCATTGGTCAGTCCTTTCTCAATCAGTCTGGTACTCCTACACGCTCAGGTACCTAGCCGTCAAGTAGCAACAACACCTCGGCGCGGTTCTTCACACAAACAGCCTCGTGCCCGAGATCGGTGAAGCGGCACAGCCACCATGCTTGCAGACGCGCGAGCACGCCGCCCTTCGGGCGCTTCAGTTCTACAAAGATGATGCGCCCCGGCAGGACGACGAGGCGGTCAGGAATGCCCTTGTAGCCTTTCGGGTTCAGCTTGACTGTGAAACCGCCACGCCGCTCGACCTGCTTATCCAAAAAGGTTTCGACGTCTGTTTCTTTTTCGGTTGACATAGGTACCTCCGAGGCCGTAGGTACTTCAACTACTGGCACCAGACAAGGGGAAAGAGCGTGGCGAGCAGACAGCAACAGAAGGTCTTCCTGACACCCGAGGCGCGCGAGCGTCTGCGGAAAGAGGCGACAGATCGTGGCTGGGATATGTCCGACATCGCCGAATACCTGATCGTCAAAGGGTGCTACCCTGAAGACAAAAACGGCAAACAGGAAGAGTGAGACAACCATGACTGAGACCCCTGATACTAAGCACGAAGTACCCGAAGAACACTCGACGGTTGTCGGCGGCTCCACGGCGGCCCGGCGGATCAACTGCCCGCGCAGCTACGCGCTGGAACAGCTGGTGCCTGAAGACACCGGCAGCGTCTATGCCCGCGAAGGCACCGCGCTGCACGAGATGATGGCGATCATCCTCGACCACGATAAGAAACCCGAAGAGCTGCTGCCGTTCACCTTCACGCGTGAAGACAAGGGTGATGCCGAAGGCGGCTGGTCGTACACGGTCGACGAAGAACTCTGGGCCGAGCTGGGGCAACCCGCGCTGGACATGTTCGACAACTTCATCGAAGAGATCGTCGCTGAAACCGGGTGCGAAGACTTCAACTACGTGGTCGAGACCCGCTGCACCATGCCCGGCGTCTTCTCGCCGGTGGTCGACGATAGCGGGGCGCCAGTCTTTGACAAGAACGGCGAGGCTGTCATGCACGAAGGTGCGTTCGGCACCAGCGACATCATCTGGAAGTGCGGCCCGCTGTCGGGCGTGTGGGATTGGAAATTCGGGCGCAAACCTGTGAGTGCGATCGACAATCAGCAGCTGAAGTTCTACGCCCGCGCGGCGGCGTCGACACTGCCGCACATGTTTGGGCCGATCGACGGCGACCCGTCGAAGGACAACGCCGGCACGTTCACCGAGATCGACCAGACGCGCGAGGTGATCCTGTCGATCTGCCAGCCGCGTGTCGACGAGGACAAGACGTCAGAGGACGTCGTGCAGGTCAGTGAACTGGAAGACTTTCGCGCCGAGCTGGTCGGGGCTGTTGAACACGCGATCGAGCACGGCGAAAAAGCGACCGTGTCGAAAGGCAGCTGGTGTGACTTCGCGACGTGTCGGGCGGTGTGCCCGCTCTGGGCAGGACGTTCGGCGACGTTCGGCGAAAAGATGAACGCGCTGCGCGATCTGGCTAAGCAACAGCAGGTCGACAGCGTCGCGGACATTGAGCAGATAGACGTTGAGACGGGCGAGGTCACGAACGCCTTCGACGAGCTGCTGCCCGAGCTGCTGGACCTCGCCGCTGACGTCGAGCAGTGGGTGAAGGTGGTGCGTGAAGCGGCGGTCACTCAGTTGAACGAAGGCCGTTCGATCGACGGGTTCCGTCTGGGCGTGAGCAGCACGTCCCGCCGGGGTTGGTCTGTCGGCGAAGACGAGCTGAAGAAGTTCTTCAAGAACCGCCGGTACAAGCTCGAGCAGTACATGCCGCGCAAGATCATCTCGATGCCTGCCGCCGAGAAACTGCTCAAAACCGACAAGCGCAAAGTCCCCGAGGATATGATCGCCACGAACGTGTCGACGAAAATTGCGCTGGTGCGCGAGGACAGTTCGCTGCCCGCACCTGAAATGACATCCGACAAGGCTTCGGCCCTCGGGTCCAAGATCGCCGCGTTGAACGGTGGTACCGACGAGGCGTGAGCCTCACCAATGATCTATGAAAAAGGAAGATCGAAAAATGGGAACTGAAATGACGAACGTAAACGCCGCCGCACTCGCCGCCGCACAGGCGCTGAAGGGCAAGCTGCAAAAGACCAAGGCCCAACTGCCGGACGTGCAGGGTTCGCAATACCTGCGCTTTTTGCAGGATGGGAACTGGGTGTTCGGGCAAGAGAACGAGCAGGTCACGAAAGACGACGACTGCGCGATCAACCCGATGTCGATCCGTACCGGCTGGTCGTGCTGGACTGACCGTCCCGGTCGCGGGGCGTCGAACGAGAACCTCGGCGAAGAGCTTGTCCCGCTCGGGCAGGACGCGATCCCGAAGGCGTCGCTGCCCGTACACAAAGACCCGAAGGACGGCGACAAGGTGTGTGAATGGCGTGAGCTGATCGCGGTCGACGTGAAGTTTATGACCGGGCCGCACAAAGGCAAACAAGTGCTGTTCAAGACGACCTCGGTCGGCGGTATCGGCGCCATGAACGCGCTGATCGACCAGATCATGTTGCAGCTGGACGAAGACCCCGCGCACGTCGTCCCGATCGTCAACCTCGACGGCGAGCACTACATGCACAAAAAGTGGGGTCGTACGTACACCCCGGTGATCCGCATCGTCGACTGGGTGTCGCTCGACGGCGCAGCATCGGTGCAGGAACGGGTTGACGTTGACGAACCGACGGACCCGCAGGACGACGGCCCGGCAGACGAGCCGGAAGACGACCCGCTCGAGCTGAAAGGTGACGTCGTCGAAGGCGAAGTCGTGCCCGAACCGCAACAAGAAGAAGGCACGCGCCGCCGCCGGCGCCGCTGACCTTCTGGGCACGCCGATCCCGGCGTGCCCGACCACCCTGATTGGACACTTTGACATGGATCAAATGGAACCACTGACGACGGACATCGAGGACATCTGTTTCTTCGACACCGAGACGCGCGCCCTGCCCGATCTACTCGACCCGCGCTGGGGCGACGTGACGCAATGTGGCGCGGGTCGCTATGGCAAGAGCTGCAAGGTCGTGATCTTCCGTTACGCGATCGGCGACGGCCCGATCCGGCGCTGGGACTTGGAAGACTTCGACGACACGTTGCGCTGGCACGACGCGCCAGACGACCTGCGAGAGTTTCGTGAACGTGCCCTGCGCGGCGAGGCGTGGTTCACCGCGTTCAACAGTTTCTTCGACTGGAACGTATGCAACGGCGGTATCGTGGCGCCGAGCCGCGAGCTGCTGTTCCCTGTACGGACAGTTATCGACACCATGGCGCAGGCCGCCGCAGCGAACCTGCCCGCCAAGCTCGAGGGCGCCTCGAAGGCTATCGGGCGCGGCGGCAAACTGCCGGACGGCAAACGCCTGATCGGGTTGTTCGCGCCCGCCGACGGCGCCACCCCTCAGACGCACCCCGAGGACTGGGAAACGTACAGAGATTACGCCGACATCGACGTGATCGAGCTGCGTGAAGTGTACAAGGCGACCCGCCCCTTGTGGCGCTGGGAGTGGGAACAATACTGGGCCAGCGAGACGGTGAACGCGTACGGCCTACCAATCGACCGGCACTTCGCTGAGCGCGCCGCGGTGCTGGCCGACGTGTACGCCGGGCAGGTCAACGTGCTGGTGTCCGAGTACACCAAAGAGGCTTGCTGGTCTGTGAACCAGCACGTCGCGCTCGCCAACTGGGTCGCCGACGCGATCGAGCACATACCCGAGGCTGTCGACATCCTCGTGAAGAAATACGAAGAGGACGAAGAGGGCGACGGTCTTGTCGCGGCGTCGCTGTCACTGGCCCGTGACCGGGTGGAAAAACTGATCGTCCTGCTGGAACGCATCGACACGGACAAAGGTCTCACCGACGAAGAGTACGACGTCCTGCAACTGTTGGAAACGCGCCTGTACGGCGCGTCCGCGACACCGAAGAAGTTCGCGAAGCTGCTGCCGATGCTGACAAACGACGACCGTCTGCCGGGGCAGTACACTTTCAACGGCGCGCAACAGACCGGGCGGTACTCATCGCGGGGGGTGCAGGTACACAACCTCACGCGCGCGTTCCTCGGCATGGAAGAACGCAAGCCCGCGATGGAAGCCGACGCAATCGAATTTATTAGCGGACTGGAATTGACCTGATGATTGACCTGACATCCCTGAAGAACTTTGAAGACACTTTCGGCTCGCCGGGCCGGGCACTGTCCAGACTTATCCGGCCCACGATTGCCGCACCTGACGGGCGTACGCTCGTGTGGGGCGACTGGTCGGCGATCGAGGCGCGCGTCTTGCCGTGGCTCGCGAACACCAGCGGCGCGCTAAAAGTGCTGGACATCTTTCGCGCGTCAGACGCCGACAAGAACGTGCCGGACATCTACATGCACGAGGCGGCGAACGTGCTCAATATGGACGTGCATGAAATGTGGGCGGCGTACCGCGCGAAGGACGCCGAGGCAAAGAACTGGCGCCAGCAAGGTAAAGTCCCTGTCCTGTCGCTGGGCTTCGGCGGCGCGATCGGGGCGCTTCAGAACATGGCTGTCGCGTACGGTATCTCGCTGACCGAGGCCGAGGCGCAGGTTATCGTCGACGTCTGGCGTGAGAATAACCGCTGGGCGCGGGCGTTCTGGGACGCGCTCTGGACGGCCTTTCTCGGCGCGATGGAAAACCCCGGTGTTCCGTACCCCGTGGGGCGCGTTGTCTACATGTTCGACGCCGACCACATGAAGGGCACGATGATGTGCTTCCTGCCGGACGGGCGCCCTCTGGTGTACCCCGGCCTGAAATGGATGCGTCGCGAGCGCGAGGATCGCGAAGGTAACCTTGTGACCAAGACCGAGCTGACGTACCGCCGCGGCTACGACCGCCGGTCCCTGTGGTACGGCGTGCTGGCCGAGAACGTGACGCAGGCGACCGCCGGCTCGTTGCTGCGAGACTGTGTCACGCGGTTGTCGCCGGCACCCCTGCTGCCGTCGCAGCGCGCGCCTGAGCACGTCTGGCTGTCCGCCCCGGCGCGTGTGTGCGGTCACACGCACGACGAAGTGATCGTCGAGACGGACGACAACGAGGGCGCGATCCAGCAGGCAGAAGAAGAGCTCGAGCACGCCATGGGGTTCAACCCCTCGTGGGCGAGCGACTTGCCGCTGGTGGCCGAGGTGTCGACGTCGTGGTACTATACGAAGACGGTGGACTGATGTCTGAAGAACAACCCGATCCTGAAACGCTCCCCGATCCCGACGTCGTACGCCGCGAGCTTATCGCCCGGATCATCCCGGCGCTGCCGCTCGCGAGTGTCAGGGTGCTCGAGGGGGTGGCGCGTCAGGTCGGTGTTCTGCCGCCCGATCTGCCTTAGCTGCTAGGGCCGCGTCACTTGCAAAGGGAACCACGGCGACACGCGCGGGATAGGCTCGCCGCGCCCCGCACAATCGGGGTACACGACGCGCGTCCTGAACTCGTAGTCACCTGCCGGGATGTACCGCGGGATCACCAGCGGCACAGTGAACTCGGTGACCTCGCGGGTCAGTTCGACGGGCGTGTAATTGTCGTATCGGATGCGGATGTTCTGGCCGTCGCGCGTGCGCAAGAAAGGCTCGACGTTGGTCGGCCTGCCGCAGTGTTCACCGTACGGTGTACGCGCGCCGCTCAGGACGTACGGGCAGCTTTCGTACGTGCAGCTGCCGGCCTGCCTCGCGGCGCTCTCGTTCCAGTCGACGACACGCGGCGGCGGCATGAACTGCTCGACGAACTCGAGCCGCTCGACCACCTCAGTGACGCCGATGAAATCTTGGAACGCGGACTTGACGCCCGCGCCGAGGAACTGCACCCATACCAACCACGCGAGACCGAGGAAGCCGCCGACGGCGCGCGACACCTTCCACCAGAAATCGACGTTCGTGCCGTAGTGATGCAGTCTGCCTTCAGGATCAACGGCCACGCGCCAGCCCCCCGAGTTGTGCCGCGATGCCGCGCCCGGCGACAGCCAAGAAGTAGAACCCGGCGACCAGCATCCCGAGGTTCTGCTCGTACGCGCCCAGCGGGTCCGTGACGCCGAGCTTCAGCACCTTGTCCCACACGACGACCTTCGACGTGTAGATCACGAAGGGCGCCGCCCACGCTGCCTGAACAGCTTTCGACACCCAGCTGGCCTGCCCTTGTATCAGCGCGGTCTGTCGCGCTTCGAGCTGATTGATCGTAACGTCCGCCGCGATCCGTTCTTTATCGGTCGTCGCGCGTTGCTTCGCCTCGTACGCGTCGGCGAGCCGGTCTGCCAGAACAGACAGCCCGCCACCCGCGAAGAACTTTACGAGACCGGCGCCGATCATTTCAACGTGACCGCTGTGCTCGTCACGAGACGCAGCAGGATGTTCGCGATGCTGATTGCCAGTGCGATCACCGCGCCTGCTACGACCGTCGTGTCGCTGGACACGCCGAGCGTTTGCAAATCACCCAGCATCGCCAGCATGAGAGCGCCAACCGACGGAACCGCGGTCAGCAGGTTCACCCAGACGGTCTTCGACTTCAGAAACGGTTTAGTCATTGTTTGCTCCTGCTGCTACGTAGGCGGCGTGCCGCGCGCCCTGCTGTGCTGCCCGCATAAGTAGCACAACACCGACGACAACTGCAACCGCGACGGCGCCGTACGTAACCAGCTCGGGCAGGTTCGTCGAAGGCAGCGAGAGCGACCCGGCAGACCCGCCGACAGCCCCGGTCACCTGCGCGTCTCTCGTCTTCTTCGCGGTCTTGGCCTCGCGCGCCAGATCGACAGACGTGGCGCCGGCCATGACAACAGCCTTCACTTCTACCTCTGCGACACGTCGACCCCAACCACGACCAAAGGTCTTCCAGTTGCGAAGACTGCGCAGGAAGCGCAGGCGCTCGGCGCAGGCCGCCTTCACCGCGGGGATCGGCTGCGCCGCGCGGGCGGCCTTGATCGTCAGGTTGCCGATTTTACCGTCGGCAGCAACACCGAGCGCGCGCTGTGTCCACTTGGCGCCGCGCGCCGGGCCCGAGTTGATCGCGGCGTCGAACGTGACGTAGTCCAGACCGGCAGGCAGATCATCACCGCGGACACGGTCCCAGTAATTACGGCGGTAGATACCGGACGCCTCGGCGCGTGTGAGGTTGCGTACGTCGCGCTTGGTGACACGGTATCCCCGCGCCGCGCTCAGCGTGCCGATCGTAATACCCATGTTGGTCGCGCCGCCGGGGTCGCTGGGGTGATCGACGTACCCGCCTTCGTGTTTGTACGCCTCGGTCATGCTCTTGTCGAAGTTACGTTCCATTACCTATCCTTTACGGCTTGTTGTTGCTGGTGAGCACCGCGCCGACGCCGGACATCCCGCCGAGATCGCAGTCGTGAACCCAGCCTGTCGCCGCGGGCCCGGCGGCGTACGAGTACGCGTTGCCGACGCCGGTCAGCGCCGTGCCCGACATGCGGGCGTTGGCGCCGGCGCTGACGCGCAGCCCCGCGAAGCCGGAAGCTACGTCTCGAACGCTTCCGTCTTTGATGTGCGTGTACGTACCCGCGTCGAGAATAGCGTGCGAGCCCGCCGGGGCGACGATGTCGGGGGTGATCGTGTTGCGCGTGCCTTGGGCGACGCTGATCGCAGTCTGCGCACTCGCCGTATTCCGCGGCGCCATGTTCGACCGAATGCGGATCGTGTTGTCCATCGGGACGCGAAGCGTGGTCGGGTCGTCCTCCACGGTCAGCAGGCGGCGCGCCGGGTTAATGACCGACACGTCAAACTCCGAGCTGCGCACGGCACCCTGCACTTTCAGGCCGGAGGCAATTCCGACGGCAGATGCGCGGCTCGCCTCGTCGATCTGGATGTTGTCCATGATGATGTTCGTACACCAGCCGGTCGCGCCGCGATGGCCTACGACGACCGCCTCGGCGTTCGGGTTCCACACAGTATCCTCGCCAACGCCGACCATGTTGCGCATTCCGCTGTTGGTGATGGAGCATGTCAGCGTGCTGTCGACGAGGACAATAAACGGACGCCCGTGCGACGTCGCCCAGCCACCGTTGAAGACAACGCCGTCGATGTTCAGGTTCGCGAACACGCCCGTCTTCGCCGGCGTGAGCTGCGGGCCGTCGTCGCCCGAGTTCCCGCCGGTGTTGTGGAACGTGGTGTTGCGACCGCCCAAGACACGCGGCCCGCCGGTGCCGCCATCGGTGCTGTCCGTGTGGTAGCGCAGGTCGTTGAACGTGCAGTCTTCGACGACGAACAGACCCGCCTGATCGCCCTCGTAGTGTACGTCCAGCCCGTCGACGCGGCAGCGCCGGAACCGCCCCACGATGCCGTTGCCCGTGTAGAGCAGACCAGTCGCACCGTCGACCTCGGGACGGATACGGACGCCGACGATGTCCGCGTCGGTCATGTAGTTTGCGTCAACGCTGGGCCGGATAAAGCCGTTCGCTTGGTCGCTCTGCGGCACCAGCTGCGAGCCCGACATCTCCCAGACGAAGCGCGCGCCCGTGGGCGGGCGGATGATACCGTCGATCGGGATGCTGCCCAGCCCGATCTGGCGGAACGGGCGCCCGGACGTCGCGCTGTCCGCGAGGGCTTGGTTGATCGCGGCGAGGTTCGCGACCGGGTCGGCGGTAATCAACGCCATCTCGCCGAAGTGTACCGCCGGGACGTACAGCGTACGCGACGCGACCAGATCGTCGAGCACGAACTCCATCCGTTTCAGCGGGTTGTCCGAGTTGGTGACGGCCAGCGCGGTGTCGCGGATCACGGCGGGCGACGCGTCTGTCGTGTGCGTGTGATCCCAGACGTACCAGTTGCCGCGGTACATGATCTCGACCAGCCCGGTCCCAGTCACTTCCAGCGTCGCCAGCGACGTGCGGTTGGACGGCGTGCGGAAGTTCTTGCCGTTGCCCGCGATCGTCAGCGGGTTGCTCGCGTCGGTGACATTGATGAACACGCTATACGCGCGCCGCACGGACTGCCACGCGGACACGGCGGTCAGGTCGGGCAGCGACAGCGTGATAGGCCCGCCGGACGTGTCCACCTGCACGACGCCGCCCATGCACTGCGACAGCGCCAGCGTGGTGTCAGCTGTGACCGCGTTACGCTCGACCCACGGGGCAAACCCAAGGTTACCAAAGGCGTCCATCGCGTCCAGCACCGCCGGGTTAGCGCCCGAGTTTCCGTACACCAGCGCGGCCTCGAAGCGGTCAGGAACTTTCTGGATCGCGTCGAACCCGAGATGCACCCCTGCGTTAACCGCTTCTTCTGCGGGCTCGCACGACAGCCCGGTCGTCGGCACGAAGACCGCGCGCGCGTCATGCTGCGCCATCACGTACTGATCGCCGGGCGCCCGGTTGTAATCGTATGCGATGTACTCGTCGACCAGCTTGTGATAGCTGGACACGATCGCGATGCGGGTGTCTTTTCCGATGATGCCGAACGCTTCGAGCTCCGCGATCAGGACGTCGTAGAACTCGTCGCGCAGGAAGATCAAAGTCTCGTGCGCGTCCAGACCGTTCGCCTCGAACCCACCATACAGGAAGTAGTGCAGCGGTTCGGTCCAGCCGGTCTTGTCGAATTTGTTAACGATCTCGACGAATTGCTCGCGGTTCGTCGTGTCCGGCTCGCCGTTGACGCGTCCGATCTTCACGCCGCTCTCGTCGAACAGCTGGTAATTGTCGCCCATCGAACGGCCCGAGGTGATGCGCAGACTGAGCACGCCGGTCGCGCCGCTGTCCGTCACCGCCGTAACGACGCCCGTGCCGTCGGGGAACACGGCGTCGTCAGCCGGCCAGCTCACGACGTCGCCGACGAGCACGCCCACGAGCGCAGCTTCGTCAAGGTTCACCGTGTGCGTCGATCTGTCCGCCGCGCTGCCGGTCCAACCTTCGATCCCGGTCGCGCCCTTGCCGGTCGCGATCCAGTCAACCGGGATCGTCGTACGCTCGTTGATGCGTTTGGCGATCAACGGCACATAGTTCAGCAGGTAATCGTCGGAACCGTCACTGGCGACGAACGTGTCCGTCGCGTTGTCCCAGAACCGGACGGTCTCGGGGATCGTGGGAATGATGCCGCCGACGGGCACAGTCGTCGCGCGTACGACAGGGGACTGCCCTGTCGACAGCCCGCGGAACGTGCCCGCGCTCGCCGCGTCGACGTGCCACATACCGAGCGAACCGACAGCGCCCACCGCTGCGGCGAGCTCTGCGCTGAGGAAGGACCGCAGCCACGCTTCAGCATCGGACGGGAAATCCTCGCCCACCGGGACTTTGATCGCGCGGGTCACGTCGCCGAGCAGCTGGCGCGTCAGCAGCGTCAGCTTGTCGAGCGCCGCCTCGAGCTCGGGCAACGTCGTCGACGTCTGCGCGGTGAACGGGCGTGTCTGGTTGTACGGAATGTTGGGCGCGATGCTCATCACGAAACCCGCCGGGACGCGGGCAGCGTCCACGAGGGTAATCGTGCCACCGCCGCTCACGCCCGCGCCGGCGACCGTGTAGTCCGTCGCGAGCGTCAGCTCAGTCTGGTCACCCGTGGATACGTTCGTCACCAGAACGAGGACATCGGTCTCCGCCGGCGCGGTGAAGTCGTAGTCGAAGACGACCGCGCTGGTGCCCCCGAGGTACGGGCCAGAATAGAGAGCTTCGTTTTCAGAGACGGTCATGTGCGTGTATCCTATCTACGCCCCATGATGAACTCCACCGGGGCAACGTCTTCACCTTCTTCAAGCCTATACCACGCATCGACAGTGCGGTTCAACTGCCCCGACGGAAGACCCGTCGCGACGCCGAGCGCCCCGCTCAGCGCCTTGAACAACGCGATGTCGGCCTCGCCCTGCGCGCCTTGGATCACAGGCTTTGTCATGGTCTCGAGGATCGACCCGTACGCGCCGGCTTCAAAACCCGACAGGCTCGAGCCCAGATCGCGCACGCCGGGGATCGTGGACATCATCGACAGCGCGGTCTCTTTCGCGAGGAACAGCGCCCAGCTTTCTTCGTCGTCGTCGCCCATGCCGGGCAGCGTGCCTTTTATCAGGTTGTACGCGATCGCTTCGATCGTGAAGAGCATCGTCATGTCCGCCGCGCCTTTCAGCGCCGCACCAAAGCTCTTCGCGTTGAAGCCGTCGACGTCCCGCCGCGTGCGCCCCATGACCTCGTACGCTACGTTCCCTTTCGCGAACATGTACGAGCCCAGCGCGGTGAACAACCGGACGAAGCCGTTCTGCCGGGTGTCCGCCGACAGCGTGCCTCGCTCGAAGGCCGAACGATCCGAGACGACGCCCGACGCCTGCGCGCGGGCGACCATGCGGTCGGCGTACGCGCGGGCTTTCTCCTCGGTCGCGAATTTGCGCAGCCCCTGCGCGTACGCGCCGTACCACGTCGGCACGTCGACCCCGTAGAACTGGACCTTCTGCATCAGCCAGAAACCTACTCGCGCGATACCCTGCTGGAACCGTTTGGACCGCGACGCCGCGGGCCCGACCATGACATCGCCAAGGATGTCGTTGATGTCGCGGTTGAACGTCGTCTCACGCTCGCGCATGAACGGCGACATCTCGACCAGCTCCGCCGACGTGCGCATCGGGTTCGACAAGTACGTGCTGTACCCTACCGCCATGTCCTTCGCACCGATCACGACCATGGACTGCGCGATGCCGGTGAGCTGGATCGCGACGGTGCTCAGGTTGAACGCCAGCTTGGACAGGGTGAAGCCGTTCTTCGCCTTCAACGCCAGCCGTCCGAAGACGCCGCCCGCGGCCAGCTGCCCGGTCGCGGTGTCCTGCACCCACAGCTCGAGAGCTTGGTGGTCTTTCAGCAGACCTTTACGCTCGAACATACCGCGAACACGGGGGTCTTGCAGGACACGCCAAGTATTCGACACAGCCTCCGAGAAGGCGAGATCGTGGATCACCTGTCCGACGTGCTGGTGCATGACCTCCATGCCGAGCTGCAAGACACGCCCGCCGGACCCCATGGCCCGTTCTTCGAGGTGCCCCGCGCGCGTCTGCGCCTTGCCGAACCGCCCGGCCATCATCCGCTGCTGGACCTCGGCGAGCTCTTCAGACGCCACCATGCCAGAGATGTCCCCACGGTAGCGGATCGGGTAGTAACCCCCGTCGAACGTACCGTACGGCGTGTCGACTTCAGTGGCCTGCACCTTCTTCGGCGCCGTCCCGGTCAGCCGGCGTTCACGCGCTTCGATCAACGGCCAGAACGAGTTGATGTAATCCCACGAGCTCTGCACGAACGCCCAATCGCGTGCGTCCAGCTTGGCCTTGATAAAGTCGACCTGCTCCGCGGTGAAACCCGCGCCGCTGTCCTTGTCCATCAGACGCGACAGGTTCTCGGCGTTGCCCATGTTCAGCGCCGCAGAGATCAAGTCCCACTTCGTGAACGACCCGCCGAGCTCCTTGTAGAACACGCGCGTCGCCATGCGCCGCCGGTCGCCCCGGCTGTATACGCTGTACAGCTGCTCGAACGCCTCGGCAGCCTCGGCGCGCATGACGGACGCCATGTCCGCTGCGGCGTCGATCGGCGCTTTGATCGCGTCGTACGCGGCGCCCATCTCGAACCCGCCGATCTTGCGCAGCAGAGTGTCCGCGTTCAACAGCAGGTTCGCGAACTCTCGCAACCCGCCGCGTGCGCGCTCGCCCGGCGTAGCCACCCGGTTCGGCGCGTTGTCCTTCAGGTTGGCTTCCATCTCCGCGGTGACGCCCTCGACGGTCGCGGTCAGGTCGCGCTCGCGCTGGGCGTCGCGCAGCTTCTGCTTCATGCGCGCCGTGTGTTCGATGTTGCGCAGGCTGTCCAGTACGCCCTCGAGCTCGTTCACCGGCAGCGTCTTGTACGGACGGCGCCGGGCCTCGTCGAGCACGTACGCCGGGATCGCGAGCTCGTTCTCGCGCCCCGCCGCTTTCATCATCTCGACGTACGCCACCAGCCCGGCCCGGCGCTGCGCCTGCCGCTGCGTCACCGACTTACGGAAGTCGTACGACGTCAGGATGTCGTCAATCGCCTCGAGATACTCACCCGCGAGGTTCTTGCGCACGGACTTTTTCTTCAGCTTGGCGACGCGTTTCTCGACTTTCGACAGCACCTCGTCCGCGGCTTTGCTCTCCATGTAGAGCTGGTGGTTCAACAGCTGTTCGCGCTTGGCCTGATACGCCTCGTCCATGTCGCCGCGGGCCACCGCCTGCGCCGCGCGTTCACCAGCGCGGCGCTCAGCCATGAGGTATTGCCCGCTACGCACCGCCTTAGCGATCGGCAGCGCCCGGATGGTGCGCCGGGCGATCTCACGCGCTTGACTGCGCGTCGTCGTCTTGCCTTTGCGCGCGGTCTTACCGATCGCGCGCAGCTCAGCCGCGAGCAACTGCCCGCGCTTCTCGCCGTGCAGCGCCTTCACCGCGCTCTCTTCGATCGACCCGTCGCCGAGCGGATCGCCGTACCGGCTGCGCATCTCCGCATCCGTGCGCGCCTTGATCTCGTCCTCCGCGCGGGGCGACGTCGTGACGTCGTCGAGCATCTCGCTGCCCGAGCGGTAGCCGAACCAGCCCGCGACGTCGTCCGCGGTCAGCGTGGTCTCGCTCGTGGTCAGCGGACGACTGCCTCGGGGCAGTGCGTCCAGCACCTCGCGCCCGTAGTTGTCGATCACGCTCTGCCGATTGATCCGCAGGTCGAGCGGCAGCTTCCTCGGGTTCGGGTCTTCGTCACCCGCGCCCAGCCACCGCTCGTTGCCGAGCCATTCACGAACCCGGTTCGCCGGCTTCGCGTTCACCTTGTCGCGGACCTCGGCTTCTACCTTGGCGCGCTCTTCGCGGTACTCGGCAGTCCGCGCGCGGCGCACCGGCGCCATGACATCCAGCAGCATCTGCTGACGTGCTTCGTCCCGCGCTTCGTTAGACAGCTCGACGAGCCGTTGGTACTCTTCTTCCGTGACACCGAGCGCCTCGGCAGACCGAGCCACCAGCTCGCCCATGTTGCTGTCCGCCGACGCCGACGCGATCTCTTCATCGGTCGCCAACAGGCGGTCAAACACCCCGCGCAGCTCGTCGTTGATCTCGACGTTCGTGCCGCGTACGCCACGATACACGCTCAACAGCCACGCGCTAAACGCCTCGAAGGCCGTGCGCAGCGCGAGGGACGGCGACTTGCCTTCCAGCAGGTACTGTTCGTACCCGCGCGCCCACTGCTCTTGCAGGCCCACGTTCACCTTGCGGTCGATGTCCATGTCGCCGGTCGTCCCGTCGCGCAGGTACACCGCGACCTGATCCTGAGACACGCCGCCGTCCTTGGCGATCCCTTCGATATTCCCTGCCCACCAGTTGCGGATCGTGTCCCAGTCTTTCGCGAGCCCTTCGGGCGCGTCGCCTTGCGCGATGATGTCTTGCAGGACGTGCAGGTAATAGTGCCCGCTCTCGTGCAGGAAGGTAGACAGGTCAGCCTTCGGGAACAGCGACACCAGCGGCGCGCGGCCGGGTTCCGTCGGTAGCAGGATCGAGCCGCGCGCGCCGTCGGGCCGCCGCTGGAACAGCGGCTGCGCCTGCGACGCGGCTTCGCGCATCTTGTCGGTGATGTCGACGGACCAGACCGCGTCACCTTGCGGTAGCTCGTCTGCGGTCAGAACGCCTTGTACATCGTAACCTTTGCTGTGCAGCGCGCGGACAAAACTTGCGTCGGCCAACTTCTCGCTTTCGCCGTCAAAGCGGTCATTTGTCCCGTCCATGTCGTCAAGTAGCGCGCTGTCACGGGCGAGGTTACTCTGTCGATGATCCAGCGCCGCGAGCTCACGCTCCGGTACGGGTCGTCCTTGCTCCGCCCACGCGTCGATCAGAGATTTCCTGTCTGCGTCGAGCTGTAGCTGACGCCGCGCGATGGTTTGACGCGCATCCGTGACGAACGCTTCTCTCGCCGCGATAAAATCACGCCGCGCCACTGCGAACGCTTCGGCGTCGTGATCCGGTCGCGCTTGTAGTCTGCGCAGTACCTCCGCGGCGCCTACACTCTCGATCGCGTGTACGACAGGGTCCGAGACGGTGTCGCGCGCGAAGTCCGGCATGGTCGCGTCGACAGTCACTTTCGAGCCGTAACGCTTCGCGAACTTTTCGACGAACTTCTTGATCTGCTGGTCGTAGCTAATCACGTAGCCGTCGCCGCCGACGACAATGTTTTGCTTTTCGATCGTGCCGGTCGGCTCACCGAGGATACGCTGCGCCATCGTCCCGCCGAGGATGTCAGCGAGTTTCTGCCCCTGCACGTTCTCTTTGCCAATCGCACCGGAAACGACTTCGCCCGTGTCGGTACGAACAGAGATCACGTCCGTTCCGTTCACGCCGTCCAACACCACCTCGCGCGTGCGAACCGTCGTTCGCGTGCGTTCCGAGTACGTCTTGGCCGCGGTCAGCGCCGACGCTGCGGCTTCATCAAACGTGACTGCCGCGGGGGCGGCTTGGTCGCGCAACCGGGCCAGCGCCGCGCGGAAGACCGGCACCGCTGCCACGAACGTCGTGCTGTAGTCCGCCGGGTCCGGCTCGACGGTCTCGTCCTCCGACAGCACGAACTCAGCAACGTCGTACGACGTGCTCTCGACACGCACGGCTCCGCGCGCCGCTTCAGGGATACCGCCCTCGCGCATAACTTCGTCGCGCATCGCGTCGATCAGCACCCGTTGCGCCTCCGCCCGCGTCGCCAGCGAGGCTCTAAGATCGGCCACGGACGACGTCTCTGTGTCAAACTCAGCCGTAGCGTCGCCAGACCAGCGGATTTCGTTGATTACGTTTTGCACCGCGCCAGACCAGCGCCGCGCCTGCATGTACGCCGGCGTCCACGCCAGCTTGTCCGCGCCCTGCTCTGCCGCCATCTTCAGCAGACGTTTCATCATCAGCGCGTAATACGCCTCGCCCTCGAAAGGCGTCATGGGCTGGCTATTCCGTGTCTTGTCTCGTGCGCGCGAAAGCTCCGCCGCCGCCTCGTTGCCGCGCGCGACCGCCGCCTCGTGGGCTTCGTTAAGCTCTTGGTACCTACCAAGCACAGCGTCAAACTCTGCGTCGCCGCGCTGCGGCAACGCGGCATCCAGCAGCCGTCGTTGCGCCGCAGCGGGGCCGGTGGCGTAGAACTCCTGATCCGCGCGTTCTACGCTGTCGCTCGGCGCGTAACGATACACCCAAAGATCGTGAAGCTGTCGCGCTGCGTTGCTCGTTTTTTCTGTGTCTAGCCGCGTGCCGGGTAGCGCAGCGATGCGCTCTACCTCGTCCCACAGCGCCGCTCGCGCCTCCACTTGCGCGTTTGTCGCGTCCTCGTACGCGATCCGCGCCGCCTCGAGCCGCCGCAGCTGCTCACGCGTCGGCACTTCCTTTCCGCGCCAGAACGACCCGAGGTCCGACTGCACTTCTTCCACGAACAAGACACGGCTTCCGTCCGCCGCCCGGCGATCGTTGACCCGCGCGTGGACGACGATATTCGGGTTGTCGTAGTGGTTTTTGTTGACGAAGGGTTGCACACGCTCGCGCAGCGCGTTCGGTCCCCGGTCTTCGAGGAACGGCACCGTGAGCAAAATTTCACGGTAGTTCTCGCCGCCGTCTTCGACCCACTCTCCCCAGCTGGCCTCGCCGACAAAGCCCTCGCCGACCGTGCTGTACCGCTCGCGGAACGCTTCGTGCAGCTCGTCCTCGTTCCGGTATGTGTCGCCCTCCCACTCGTACGACCCGTCCGTGCCGCTGCGCGTCACCACCTCTGTGCGGTAATCGCCCTCTTCGTCTGTGATGGTGAACCTGTACTCGAGGTCCGCGCTTTCATAGTACGCGTCGTACGCATTATCGTGCGCGCGCTCCTCCAAGACTTCTGCGTCCGCCTCGGGGATGTCGGCCACTGTCCAATCGGTGCCCTCGAAGTCTTCGTTGGTCGGATCGTTCATCTTGTCGACGAACTGCTCCCGCAAAAATTCGAGCTGTTCTTCCGTCTCCGTCGCGAGCCAAGCGTAGTCCGGGTCTTTGGTATCGTAGCCGTCTTCGTATATCTCGAACGAGCTGTCCCCGCCGCCGCGCAGCAACGTCTCGACCTCGACTTCGTTATTCCGCAGGAACGCCGCAACCGTCTCGCGCGCTACCTGCCCTTCTTGGGTGTCCAACCAGTCGTACACGCCGGACCACTCGATCTCGGCCTTCTTGATACCGGGCAGCTTCCCGATGATCGCCTTCCAGTCTTTCGCGGTCGCGCTCTTCTGCTTCGCGAGCGCGACCTGCTGTGTCAACGCGCTGAAGAAGTCCGGCTGCGCGCCGGACTGGAACAGCTCGACCGTACGGTCGTCCCGTACGCTGTCCGGCGTCGCTGCGTCGAAAAGCGCGGCTGTCGCTCCTTGCGAGCTGTTCGTCACTACGTAGCCACGGAACCCCGCGGCGGCGATCTGTTCTTCGACCCAGCCTACGCGCTGCGCCGCGGGCAGATCATCGGGGATACGCCCCACGATCCCGTCGGGATCGCGCGCCAGATCGTACAGGTCGCGCGCTGCTACACGCACCTCGTGCCGGATCGGACCAAGGTTCTCTTTGCGGTACCCGCCCGGACGCCCGACGCTGACGCCGTAGAACGCCTTGTTCGGTCCCCGACGGTTGCGCTCGACGCCGCGCAGCGGCCCCGTCCCGGCCTGCGCCGGGTCGATCGTGTCACGCACTTCGTCAGACCAGTGTACCAGTGTGACAGTGCCGTCTCCGTTGACCGGAACCGTGGGTATCTCGTCTTCTGCGATCCCCTCTTTCCAGACCCACTCAGGCAACAGCCCGGCTTTCTGGTCCGCGAAGACCGTCTCGTCCACAGCCGCCGTCCGGTTCGCTTCACCGTGCGGCCCGTAGTTCAGCCAGCTGTTCTGCCCGCGCGTCTCCGTGGTTAGTGCGGCGATCGCCCAGCCCTTGAACAACCGGACATGCGCCTGCCACGCGTTCTCTTCACCGCGCGCACGGAAGCCCGCGCCTTCTACGCCGTGCCCGAACGCGTCGTGGACCGCACGGAACAGGTCGTTCGCCGTCACCGGGCGAGTCTCGCCGTCCGGCGTGCCGTACGCCCACTCGAGCCCGGTGTCCGCGAGCAGCGGGTTTTGCGATACGTCAAGATCACTGGTCCCGAAGCCGTCGTCAGTCGGGTAGACGCCCATGCTGCGGTTCGCGCGCAGGTCACGCATCGCCCCCCACGGGTTGCCTTTGTACGGGTCGTTGTTCGGGTCGAAGAACCAGAACACGTAGCCCGCGGCTACGAGCGCATCGTACTGCGCACGGGTCTGCTCGATCAGCTGTTTGTACGCGGCTTGCGTCAACTTCTGATCGGGCGTCGCCGGCATAGCCTCGAACGCCGCCGCGATCCGCTCGCCGCGCTCAGCATCGACTTCCACGAACTCAGCCTGCCTACGGTAGCTGATGCCGTTTGCCTCGGCGTACGCCTCGGCGACCGCGACCAGCATAGGGTCCGGTCCCGTGGCACCTTGGACGCGCGGCGCCCCCGCGAGCGGCTGCATCTCTGCGGCGAGCTCCGCCGCACGGGCTTCGATCTTCGCACGATCATACACCGGACCCTGCGTCAGCTCTTCCGCGAACCCCGCCGACCACGCCGTACCGTCGTCCATGACCGAGTAAAACTCGCGCGCGGTCGCGTCGTCACCGATCGCGAGATCGTCGGGGTCGAGCGCGGTCGACGGCGATCCATCCATGTAGACGAGACCTTCGTTCGTGAGCACACTCTCCTGCCCGTACTTGGCGCCGAGCTCGCGTACGGTCGCCGCGTCGGCGAAGATCATGTACGACGTTCCGTCGGGCGTGCCTTTGTACATGCCGGACATCGTCTTGAATTGGATACCCCGCTCGCGCAGCTCAGCCTCGAGCGCCGCGTTCTGCTCTGCGTCGGCTTCCACGCCGCGCGCCGCCGTGACCACGCCCCACCCGTCGCTACGCAGGAAGTCCGGCGTGATCGCGCCGTCCAGCCCGGTCACCGTCGGCGCTCCGATCTGGTTCAGCAGGACCGGGCCCGCTGCGGGACCGTACACCTGCTCGACCGCCGCCTCGAGCTCAGCCGGCTCAGCCGTCGCGAGATCGAGACCCGCAGCTTCCGCCGCGCCTCTCAACACCGTCGCCAAAGGATCATTAACGTCGCCCGAGCGCGCGCGGGCCATCGCGTCCGCGGTCACCCGTGATACCTGACCGCCCGACGCTTCGAGCACCCCTTGCACCTGCGCCAGCGGATACCGCTGCAAGAACGCATCCATCGTGATACCGAGACGCGCCGACAGTGTGCGCGCGAACGCGACCGCCTGAAGTGCTTCACGCTCAGCGATGTCGGGCGCTCGTCCGGCCCGGCGCAGCGCAGACACCAGCTCAACGCGTGCCGTCTCCGCGGATTTCTCGAGCTCGGTTTGCCCGCTCTCGCTGGCTTCGGCGGCCTGCTGCGCCTGTGCGGACAGCTCTTCCAGCTGCGCACGATACGCGCGCAGCTCCGCCGCGCTCATGTTTTCCGGTTTCGTGCGCAGGTGATCGCGTACCAGCTCGTCGAAGCGCGTACCCGCGATGTCAGACGCGTACGACGCCGTCGGTATCTCGACCACACCCCCATCGGTCAGCGCCCGGCGGAACGCTGCGATGTCAACATTCGGGACAGCCGAGAGAAACTGCTCAGCGGTCACCCCCTCGGGATCGCTCTGGAACAATTCGTCCAACCCTTGCGCATCCACGAACAGCGTCTCGAGCGGGCCGTCCGCGGTCAGCTTAGCGACGGCTTCGCGATATTTGGCCGGGACTTTCTTGCGCATGTCGCTGCCCGCCGCCGAGGTCGCCAGCGCCTCGAAGAACTGCTGATCCTGCCGCGCGGATCGCAAGTTTTGCAAGTAACGCCCGCCGACAAACGTCGCTTCCAGCGGCGCGGTCGCGAACTCAGCGAGCCCCTCAATCGCGACTTCGATAATGTTGATGTCTTGTCCCGACGCCAGCTGCCCCAGCAACTCGCCGCTGCTGCCCATCACCGCCTGCGTCACGGCCTGCAAGATATGTTCGCCGTACACATTTTTCGCGAGCGTACTCGCGGCGACGCCGCCCGACGCCGCGTCGATAATACCGACAACCGCGCCGTACGCGAACGCGCGATCTTTCATCTTGCGGCGTGCCGCCGGGTCATTCACGAAGGCCGCGCGCTGTTCGGGGTCTCTCAGGTCGTACCCGGCCTCGCGGACGAACTGGTCGTACGCGCTGCTGCTGCTCATGCTGTACGAGGTGAGGCCCATCGCCGTCGCACCCGCTGCCGGGCTCCCGGTAACTCGCGTCGCCACCGCACCGGCCACGAGCCCCGGCGAGCTGTCGATCAGCACGTTTGCCATCCACTCGCTGAAGGCGCCCGGATCGTTGACAATGAACTCGCCGAGCCCGGACAGCTGCGCGCCCACACCCTCGAGCTCGCCGATGTCTTGGATGGTCTGCCGACCACGAGCCACACGTGCCGACATCCCGTAGTCACGTTCCAGCTTCTCAAGATACCCGCTTCGCTCAGCGAGCGCCTTGTCGACGTAGCCGCTAAGCTCTTTTTCGTATGCGTCGAGCTGCTCGTCGCCAGCAAACATGAGACGCGAGGACGCGAAGCGGCTCAACGCTTTCGCGTACGTCTTCGTGACAGTGTACAGCGGGTTGGCGTCCACATTCGTCGTGTCGATCTCATCTTTCAGATCGTCAACGATCCCGCCGAAGGATCGTGTTTTGTCCGCGCGCACGGTCTGAAGTTCATCCAGCGTCGCCACGGCGCGGTCGGCCTTGACCTTGTAGAACGACCCGCGCGTCACACGATCACCGACCTTCGCGGTGCTCTGCAACAGGCCGCCCAAAGTCGACAAGCTGCGCAGCTCACTCTGCGCCAGCGCCGCGTTGATCGGGTCTTCAGCCACCCACTCTGCCAGCTTGGACGACGCGCGCAGCTGCTGCATACGAGTGTTGCGCTCGACACGCTTGGTCAGCTCCGACGCATCGTCGGTCAGCAGGTCTGCCGGCAGCTCGTAGCCCATCTGGGTCGCGTCGCTCGCGCGCCCGATCGCCGCGACCGCGCCGGGCGCAGGCTTGGCGCTCTCGATCGCTAGCAAGGCTTTCTGTGCTGCGCTGTCTCGCTGAGTTTCGCGCCACGCGTTGTAGTCGTCAGCCTGCGTCGTCGCACCGCGTTCGACCTTGTCGGCCTCGCGCCACTTCAGATACTCGTCGCGCTCGTCGGCCATGCCTGCTCCTGTCGTTACTTCATCAGGTACAGCTGGTACAGCTCCACCAATTCGTCGTCGGTGACGTCAGGATTAACACCCTTCTCGGCCTCTTTCAACCACTCAGGTACCGTGCTGACATCGACATGCGGCGGCAGCCCGACGCTCATCAGCTGGCGTTGCTCGTATACTTCCGTGACATCTTCCTCCGACGGCAGCGCCCCGGTGGTGCGCAGCAGCTGCGCTGCGATGTCCGCCCGATCCGCGATAGGGATGTCGTCGTACTCGACCGCGATGCGGTACCGTACGTCCGACCCGCGCTGGGCCGCTTGGAACAGTGCCCCCGAGCCGAGCTCATTGACCCCATCGGGCCCGCCGCCCCAGAAACCTGCGTCCGGGCGGTAGAACTCAACCGGCAGCGTCATTACCGCCGCCATCTGCCGCACCTCGTCCGTGTTCGGCTCGCGCTTCTCGCGATCGAAGAACTCCTTCGCCAACTGCATCAGGCTGCGCTCGAACTCAACTTTCTGCTGACGCTTCTCCTGCGAGCGTTTCGCCGGTGCCGTCTTGTCGACAATCGCCTCGTACACCGGCTCTGCCGCGGTGAACATTTTCGCGAAGTTCATATTGTCCCGTGCTTGCTCAGTAGTGAGCGCCTTTTTAGACAGGGCTGCGCGCGCGGCCTCTTGCGCCAGTACGAAGCTGCGGTAGTCCGATTTTGTCAAGTTCGCGCGGTGCGCCTCGAGATTGATCTCCACGAAACTCTTCGGGTCCGACGCCGCGCGTGTGAGATTTTCCCACGTCTGCTCGTCGGTCACGTCGACCCCTTGCTGGTCGTTCTTGACAGCGTTCTGGAAGGCGACCCACCCTGCCTGCCCCATGCGGCTGCGCATCTCGAGCGGCAGGTTCGTAGCGCCGGTCTGCACGTAGCCATCCCACGCTTCCTTCTGCGCGCTCTCACGGTCTTGTGCGTTCGCCCGGTCCTGCATCGCCATCATGTTGGCGATCTTCTGCATCGCCGCGGCCTGCACCTCGGGGTCTTCGATTGCCATCGCGGCTTGGATCGCCGCGCGCCCGTCGAAGTACGGCGCCCCCGCGGCTTGCTTCGCGTCCGCGCCCAAGTGACTTGCGAGCCAGTCGTACGCTTCGCCAGCGGTCTTGCCTTTGAACTGCGGGTTGGCCTTCAGCACCGCGTCCAACCCTTTCCCGAAGACTTCCAGCAGGTCTGCGCCCGGCTTGCCGCGGGCGAGCCTCAGCAGCGCCAGCCCGCCGCCGTCACCGAAGTGATGCAGGGCGTACTCGTTGACCGGCGTCACCTCGAAGCCCTCGGCGCGCAGCTGCTTCTGGTTACCTTCTCTGAAGAACGTGAAGACTTCACCTTCTTTCGCGGTGTCCGTACGCGTTGCCGCGATCTCGTCGTCGGTCAAACCTTCGGCCCACTTGGCGCCCCCGGCTGCGCGCAGCTCTTTTACTGTCCCAAGGTACGTGCCGCGCAGGAACTGGTGCGGCCCCAGCGCAGACGACGCGCTCCCGTCAGCCGCGGCGACGCCGGGATTTGCCTTGTTGTTTGCCGCATTCGGGTTACCGCCGCTTTCCGCACGCGTCACCGAGCTCAGGTACGGGTCTGCGCCGCCGCCGCCGCGGCGGACGAACGGCTGCACCGCGCGCGTCGCTTTAGCGTCGATCACGAGCTGCTTCAAGTTGGTGTCGAGCGCGTGCTCATCAGCCGCGTTCAACATGTCTCGGCTGTTGTCCAGCAGCTCTTTGGCTGCGATCGGGTCGTTCGTCGCGGCTAGGATGATGCGCTGTCGGAACGTCTGCGATACCAGCTCCTCCGCCGCCCGCTCTTGGGACGCGGCGTCCCAGCCTTGCAGGTTTGCCAGCTGTGTCTGCTCAGCCAGCGCCAGCCCGAGGTTACGCTCGAACAGCGCCTCGTCATTCCAGTTGGTCGCGGCTTCTTCCACGTAACCCGAGATCGTGGATTTACGCTGGTTCACGATGTAGTTACGGCTCTCGCCCGACGTGTGCGTGAGCAGGCTCTGGTGCGCCTGATCCTTCAGTTCGCCGACAAGCGCGTCATACTTCTTGCGCGCGCGCGGCGACAGTCCCTCGCCGTGGCGCTTGTCGAGATCGTCGAGCTTGGCCTCGGCGTCTTGCTGCGCCCCCGCTGCGTTCCCGCCGGTGCGGTTCAGGTAGCCGGTTTCTGGTGCACGCAACGCCTCGCGCTGATCGTATCGGTAGTTGTCGTACGCCTCGCGCGCCTCGGCGTCAGCGTTTAGCTGGTCGCGGTAGTCGATCGCGGCAGCCGCGTCAGCCATGCCGACGCCAACCTGCTCAGCCGCGCGGCCCACCTGAGCCCCGAAGGTGTCTGCGGACGTGCGTACGTTGACACCTTGCTGGTTCTCCGCACGCAGCTGAACCCTGCGCTCATATTCCGGTACACTTGCCATTGCCGCCCCTTACTCGATCGACGCTCGATATTTGTAGACGTCCGACGCGCCACTCAGCGCGGTCCCCGCGCCGGCGATGAAGCCCGCCGTGCGCGCGTTTTTAGCCTCGGCGCCGTACGCGCTGGACTGGTTCAGCTGGTTCGTGCGCTGCATCTCGAGATCGCGCACCTCGTACTGCGTGTTCCGACGGACGCGATACGCGTCACGCTCGACTTCCATGCTGGTCTGCAAGATCGTGTCCAGCGGCGAGCCCACTGTCAGGTCCATGTTATTGGCCGCCAGCGCGCCGCGGGTGTTCGCGAGCACCTTAGCACCCTCGGCCCTGACCTGTTGCTCCTGATCCGCGCCGCGTTCGTTCGCGTCGCGCATCTGCTCGGTCGTCCGCGCGGCGTTATCCAGCGCGATCTGCTGTTGGAACTTGGCGTTTGCAGACGCCGCAGACGCCTGCTGCATCGTCCCCAGCGTGCTGACAACTGTGCTCGCGATCATTAGCGTGGTCGGTTCACACATTGTCGTTTTTCTCCATGCTGAAGGTCACCGCGCGTGCGCCGCTCGGCAGCACCACTGGTTCGTGTATATCAAAGCCCATGGCAGATAGGAAGCGCAGCGACGTCGTGCTCTCCGCAGACGCCATGTTCATCAGCACGTCGCAACGATCCAGCAGGTGCGCGATGTATCTCCGCCCCATCCGCACGTATGCGCGCGCGTGCCGGTCAACCTCGCGTGTCCCCAGAAACCACGGCACACCCGTGCGCCCCAGCACCGGGATGTACACCCCGAAGACCGCAATCGGTTCATCGTCCGCCATCACCACGTACGCCTCGGTCGACATCTGCACCGACCGCACCACAGCCTCTTTCGGCGCTACCCGACCCAGTGCCCACAGCTCGTGTACGTCCTCGTCGCGTAGTCTCAGCGACACGCTGCGCGTTGCGTCGTTAGGCTTGTCAATCGGTACGATGCGAATGCTCACTCTGATACCTCCCAGTCCGGCCCGATGCTGAGTATCGTCATTGGCAGCGGGTTTCGTTGACGCGCGTACATCGTCGCGTCCCGGTCCCAGTCGCCGGACACGGTCACCAGCTGCGTCTCAGACTTCAACGGGATCGGGCCGCCGACGAGATCAGCCGTCCACTCTTTGCTACCGTGCATCCGGTCAAGCGACGTGCCCGTCTCGATACCGCGTGTACGTCGTATTTTCAGCGACATCTCGGCGGTCGCCTTGTACCGCCCGTCCGACGAGCCGTAGTTCTTGATCTCGAACTGCACGTCGAGCGTCTCGATCAGGCTTTCGTACGACAGCCCGACGCTGATGTTTGTCGCCGCGCGCGTCCCGAGATCGACAGTCCCTGTCTGGTCGACGACCAGACCCTCGATCACGTCTCCGTCCGCGAGCACGGTCACCGTCTCGCCGCGCAGGTGCAGCAGCCCCTGAACCGTCGACACAGGCCCGCCAAAGTCCGCGATATATCCCGCGTCCAGATACATCGCCAGCTTGATGTCGGTGTCTTCACGCCGCGCCAGTCGCTCGGTCAGCGTCACGGTTTTACCGCCCAACTGCCGCGCGACGACCGCATAGACAACGTCGTCATTCCCTTCTCTCACCGAGCTGACCTGCTTTACCTTCGCAGTCCCCATATCGTGCCGCGTCCACGCCCATACGTCATGCTCGGGCACGTACGTCATAGACAGCAGCGTACCGTCGTCCAGCGCCGCCCAAACCAGTTTGTGCGGCGCCGCTGCGTACGTCCAAGACACGATCTCGCGATCCTCGAACAGATCGCGCGCGACGATCGTGAGATCGCCCGGCGGCGTGCTGAAATCGTTCGGTCGGTAGTCCCGTACGACGTTCTTCGACGGCTCGATGTAAAGCACCACGCTGCCGGTAAACAGCGGCGGCAGCGCCGACGATCCGTAGTTGGTGCGCGGTGACAACCGGCGCTTGTCGGGACGAAGATACTCGCCGTCGCCTTGCGGTGCGATCTCCCACTCGCCGCCGCTCGTCAGGATCGTCAAGCTCTCCGCCGGCACCAGCGCCCGGATATGGTTCACCCGCCGGTCGCGCACACGGAACCGGAACGCATCATCCGGCAGCGCCGGGTACGAGTTGCAGAAATTCTCAACGTCCCCGACGCGCGACGCTTCCACCAGCTGCGGATCATTGATCGTCGCCGCAAAAATGAGCCGTTGCTCGTAAAACGAGACCACCGCGGGGTAATCCCCGGCTGCCGCAAACGGATTTCGATCGAGCCGAACGCCTGTCGCTGTGTCCGCCGTGATGTTTTCGTCGGTGAAAACCGTGCTCACCGTGGTGCCGATGTAGCCGAGCGACCCTGCGTACATGCGATACACCGCGTAACGCGACGCGTCGGGCACTGCCCGCCATCCGATGTAGTTCACGCCGCCCTTGTAGAAGAGATCGTTGTCAACTGTGAAGAGTTCGGTCGGCAGCCCTTCGCCGAAAGTGTCGCTGTCGATTGCCGCGACGGCGTAGCTGTACGTCACAAGGTCCAGCGGGTCGGCGTCGGCGCTCAGCTTGTACGCTGTGCCGGGCGAGCTGATCGCGCCGCCACTCGTGTAGGCGACGTACGCGGTGCCGTCCACCGGCTCGCCTGCCATATCTTTCAGCTCGACCGTGTCGGTCGTTACCGCGCCGGCTGTGAACACCTTGTTATTGATCTCGATCATGCCTGCCACGTCCGCGATCGAGAACCCGTCGCCCTCCGCCAGACCGTGCGCTGCGGCGGTCACAACCACCGGGTTCGTCTTCGTTGCCGCGGTGATCGTCGCCGTCGCCGTCTGCACCTGCGCCACACTGGGCGCGAACACGACGTCCGAGATAAACCAGTCGTCGTGATCGAACCTGCCGACCTTGCGCGGCGGGTACAAGTCATGCGTCAAGTACATCGTGTCTGCGTCCTGAGCGTACGCGACGTCAGGAAGATCAGCCAGCGCGTACGTGTGCGCCACTTCGTACACCTTTTGCAGCGCGGCCCCCGCGCCGATCGCGCCCCACGCTCCCACAGTCGTGTCCAGCTCGGTGCCGTCGAAAACCTCGAACGACAGGTCTGCGCCTGCTGCTCCGGTCACGCGTACGTACGCCTCGTGAAGCGCGTGCGACCCCGCGGGGTCTGTCAGATACGCGAGGCACCCGACAGGGAACTTCGCGGCGTCCAGCGGATCGGTCAGAGTGATCTTCGCCGCGGCAGCCGTTGTCACCGCCGTGATCCCGATCTCGCCGACCGTCGTATCCAGCACGTACGCGCCGCTACGGATCACCCGGAACGCCGCGTCGGCGAACTCGAGGTGGTAGGTCTGTTCGGTGTTGAACGAGAAGGGCAGCAGCCACTGCGACGCCACGCCGTTCGACGTATCGAAACGCGTGGCGCCGGCGAAGCCCGCTCGGTTGGACACCCCGCCTTGCGGCCTGACGAACACGTTGACCGCGTCTTTCAGACCCTTCTGAAACTTCTCGGTGTCTGTCCGGGCGTACATCCCGCCAGAGATGATGCCGCCGTTCAACGACCCTTGGACAATACGGACCATGTGTTACTCCCAGACGCTGCCGGCGGCTCGATCGTCCGCGTACCCGCCCTCGTGGAATGTGTATGTCGCGCTCTCTTGCTGCCCGTCAACCTCCGCGGCGAGCCCGATCGCGTCGACGTACGCATCGCGCAGCTCGTTGACGTCACCTTTACGACGCGTCAGCGTGGGCGCCATCCGCGCGGCCAGCTGCAAAGCGACCGCGTCGTCGAACAGCGCGGACCACCGTTGCGTCTGCTCACTGTCGACGATGAACAGCAGGTACAGCCCTTCCGTGTTAGCGAATACCGAGCCTTCTTCGACATACGACGCGATCGGAAGATGGTTGCCCATCGGGTCCGACGGGTCTTCGAGCAGGCGGTGTATCTTCAGCATGTCTTTCGGAAGATCGTACCGGGTCGACCAGAAGTCGCTCAGCGGGTTGTCCGCCACGACGGACAGCGCACGCGTACGGCGCGCAAATGTCCACGGGCTTCTGACCAAGCTCGCGCGTCTCGCGCCGTCGTACAGCCGCGCACACGTGCGTGCTTCAGGGCTGCCGTCTGTCAGACTGGTGATGCTGGGCTTGCCGAGGTGCGCAAGGGCCATGTTGCAGATGTCGATTTTGCTCGCTACGGCCATAGTGCCACCCTTTGTGTGTTAACCGTGACGGGCGCCGTAGCGCCCGTCACTTGCTCATGCGCGCCGGGTGCGGCGTGTCGCGCGCTTCGGCTGCTCGGTGTCCGCGACCTCTTTGGGATCAGTCGCGGTGCCTGCCTGCCCCGGGTCGGGTTGGGGCTCGGGCTCGGGTTGGGGCTCGGGCTCGGGCTCGGGCCCGGGCTCGGGCCCGGGCTCGGGCTTGGGCTCGGGTTCAGCCGCCGCGTTTTTGCGCGCGTCTTCCAGCTCTTTTTCGAGCTCCGCGACGCGTGCTTGCAGCGCCTTGACTTTGACGCTCTCGCTGGCCTTCAGACCTGCCGCAGTGACCTCGGCGTCGATCTGTTCTTGCGTGATCCCGGCGGTTACGCCCGTCTCACGCAGCACAGCCTCCGCTTCCGGCGTCCCCATCTCAGCCATCCAGACCTTGCTGTGGTGTTCAGGATCGGTCAGCGTGAACACGTCACCGCGGTCACGCAGCTGCCCGTACTTGCCCTTCTGGGTTGCCACGACGTCCATCAGACGGCCCAGCCTTCGTTGCCGAACACCAGCCCGGCAGTGATCGCGCCGGCGGTCGGCGCCGTGCCGGTCACGGTGTAGTACAGCCGCAGATACCGCTCGTTGGTCCCCGCCGGGATGTACTCGGGCGGGATCACGTACCCTGCAACCAGATTGGCCAGCGGGACGACGATCGAGCCAACAGTCTTCGGCGATGCGAAGGCTTCGTTGTCGTCGACCTGTACCGCGACGGTCAGGCTGGTCAGGTTGTTGAAGCTCTCGACGACTTGGATACGCCACGGCTTCGCAGTCGCACGACCGAGGTCTTGCGAGATCGGCCCCTTGGCGTGCTGCGGCGTACCGGGCGTGCCAAGGTCGATCACGTTCGTCGAAGCGGCGGTGGCGGTGATCGCCTGCGCATCCGAGAACAGGCTCTCTGCATCATAAATCATTGGTCTTTTCCTTGTGTGTGCGTGGACGGCGCCCCGTTAGGGACGCCGGTGAACGCTACGTCTTAGACGACGCGCTCTTCCGTCTCGAGGATCGTGTCCATGCGGCGGATTTCGTAGCCGAGGAACTTGACGATCGGGCGGCCTTCGACTTCAGACAGCGTCAGGTTGACGTTCGTCTTGTTCATCGCCTGCTTGTGCAGGTACTCCGCGATCGTGCGCGAGCAGTAGATCACGGTGTTGGTGCCCGTGCGCCCCGGGTTGTCGAGACGGTAGTACGCCGTGACCATGAGGTCGATCAGGTCGGCGCCCGTCGCTGCATCCGAGGTCAGCGCGGTTACGTCGATGTTCGCGATCCGCGCGTTCACACGCCAGTCACGGACGGTCAGCCCGACGTCCTGCGAGAACTTCTCGCGGTAGACATCGTACAGGCCGCCGTTGGCGTCCTTGGTGGTGTCCAGACCTTTGTCTTCGCGCTTCAGGCCGGCTTCCGAGCCTTCGGGGTACAGGAAGTGCGTACCCATTTCGCCCCAGCCGATGAACCAGATCGAGGTGTTGTCGCTGCCGGTCCCGCCGGCGTCAACGATCTGGTTGCCGTTCGCGGCGGTCAGCGAGTTGTACCGCGCTTCGATGCCCAGAAACTTCTCGGGGTCGGTGGTCGTGTCGCCGTAGATCACCGTACGCCCCAGCTCTTGCGCGATCCCGTGGATATGCGCCGTCGCTTCGTTCATGCGGAACTTCTGCGGGTTCTTCGCTTTGTCGACCAGCTTCGCGTCGACTTCGGACCAGTCTTCCAGATACCCGGTGCTGTCCTTGATCTGGGTCGTGGTGCCTTTCGACGGCTGCACGCCGGTGTACAGCTTACGCCACGTCGGCGAGGGCAGCCCTGCGCGGATCGTGGTCAGGTGCTCGTCACCCGAGTTACATTCGATCGCAGGTCCGTCGCCCAGCATGGGCAGCTCTTGCGCCATGATCTCGAGGATGTCCGCGATGGTGTCGTCTTTGTTCTGCTGCCGACGAAGGTCCGCCAGCGTCAGATACGTATTCCCTACCGTTGCCATGTTTTAGCCTTTCTTGGTATCGGGTGTCGTGTCTCCGTACCACGATTTTTCCGTGGGCACGGTCGCTTCTGTCGACGAGCCGCTCTCGAAGGTGTCGTCCTTGGCAAGTTCACCGAGGCGCCGCAGCTCGCGGATCATCTCGGGATTGTTGCCGTTCCCCGACGAAAGGATCAGCTTTTTGATCGCGTCGCCGCCCAGCAGTTTCAGGCCAGCGTTTGCGAGCTTTTGGGTCTCAGCCCATTTGTCGCCACCGATGTCCTTGTCCTTCTTGGCCGCTTCCAGATGGTCGGATTGCTGCTTCTGCAAGAAGTCGCTGAACGCCTTCTGCTCGCCCGCCACCCGTTCCGCCTGCGCTGCGATCAGCGACTGCGCTTGCGCGCGCGTCAGGCCGATCTCGGAAAACTGTTTCGACCAGCTCTCCTTGTCTTCGTCGCTCAGTTCAACGCCTTCAGGCAGTTCAAACTCGTACGATCCATCCTCGGGCACCTGATCGGCTTCGTCGGGGGTCTCGTCCTTGTCGTCCTTGCCTTCGCCGGCTTCGTCGTCGTCTTTGGCGTCGTCGTCTGTCGCATCGCCAGTGTCGTCGGTTTTACCGTCCGCCTGATCGCCGCCCAGAACCGTGTCGGTGGTCGAGGTATCCTCTGCTTCACCAACCCCATCGCTGCCTTTTGCCTCTCCGTCAGTCGTGTCGCCACCCCCACCTGCTTCTTCAGCCGGTGCAAACAGGGCAGTTTTGATCTGGAAGAGCTGCAACAGTGTGTACTTATTCATCGTCAGTTCTTTCCTGTACGTCGCCTGTTCGGCCACGTTGTTTGGCTGCAACAGTCAGCAGCTTTACCAGCGCGTCCGGGTCGACTGCCTGCAAGGCGCGTACGATCTTCCGTGCTGCTTCCTGTTCGCCGACATTCCTGAACGTCGTGTTGCTGTTGCCGGCGAAAGGGTCTTCATGGTACCTGCACTCGACCAGAATGCGACACAGGAAACGCATAGTCGGCTCGTGCGCCAGCACGGCTTCCACGTCGTTTCGCATCTGCTGCGCGGCCCGTTTTTGGCCTCTGGACATGTTGCTCTGGTTCATCTGATCGTCATACCCTCATTTACCCGCTCGCGTCAACCAAGGCCAAGCTCGCCGAGAATGTCCCGGTCACCGCGTGGCTGCCCCGCCTCAGACAGCACCTTCGACGCGTTGGCGCCGCTCTGCGCGGTCTCTGCCATCTGCTGCGCCTGATCCATCGCCTGCTGGGCTTTGATCTGATCCGCGCGTTGCTTACGCAGGTCTTCGACTTCGCTGGCCGGGCGAACCACGTTCGGCGGTACACCGACCATGTCCGCGTACTCGCGCGTCGCTTCGTCGTTGTTCATGTTGTCCAGTACCGACCCGTCGACCGCCGACACGTTGCCGACAAAACCGTACAGGCGCTCGATCCCGCCGGTCGCCACGGCCTTCATCGCCTGACCCAGCGTCGAGATGTAGTCGATCTCGACGCCCATCTCGGCCAGCTCGGGCGGCAGCGGCGGCACGCGCCCGCTGTCAACGACCTTGTTGTACGTGCGGCGGATAATCACTGACAGCTTCTCTTGGTGCTGACGTTCCAGCACCGGGCCCAGCCCGAGCAGCTTCTCTTCGTGACGCTCGTCGACCTCGCGCGCCGTGATCTGGCGCCGGTCGAGGTTCGAGATCATCAGGAACAGGTTGGCGTACATCGCCTCGTCGATCCGGTCTTCGCTGTCCCTGATGTCTTCGCGCATCTCACTGATCGGCGGCATGACCTTTATCGCCGGCGTCATGCCGTTCGAGGGGTCGGTCATAAAGTTGACCGCCTCGGGCATCAGCGAGAACGGGCTGTTGCGCATGTCGTTGGGTGCGTTCATCGGCGGGCGGTTCATGCGCCGGATTGCCTCGGCCTTATCCCGCTCTTTGCGTTGCAGCTCTTTGGCGTCGCCCAGCGCGTCCATCGCCGGGGAGTTGGCGTACGTGTCGGTCCCCTCGGCGTCCCACCGCGATGCGAGGATCGGACTGATGTCGTAGCCCAAGTCTCCCATGATGTTGCCGCGCTCGTCCCAGTACACCGACATCACGGGCTTGTTGTCCGCGGTCGGGCGGTTCGGGTCGCGGGCGTACCGCGGCATAATCAGGTGCCGCACAGGCATCCGCTCGCCGTGGTTCCCGTTGTCCCACGCACGCTTTACGGCGCCGTCGACCTTGGACCAGTCGGGGATGTTCTGCGGATCGTTGCGGTACACGAACTTCGCGACCTGCTGCTTCACCGTCGCGCGGTATTCGCGGTACAGCGCGTCAATCATGCCGGATGCGTTGGCTCCGATCCAGCTCTCGCCGGGGACCAGCGCCTGTCCGTGCAGACCACGCATCGCGTGGTCTTCCACGATCGCGACGTCGTAGCCGAACAGCCCGAGATCGCCCCACATGGTGTGCAGCATCGTGTACAGGCCGGACGATTGCAGCAGTTGCCGCATCTCGCGCTGGGCTGCGCTCAGGTGTTCTTTGACCGGCGCGTAATCACGCAGCCCGTCGTCCTTCGGGATCAGGCGAAACCACGGGCGCGCCGGGCTGGTGATCCCGGCGTGCATCCCGCCTTGCAGCGTACGCAGCGCAAGCCGCGGCTTGCCGTTGAGGATGCGGCTGTTCACGGCATTCGCCGGTCGTCCGTCCTTGCCCTTTGAGAACCTCGATCGGCGCGGCATGAAGTTGTCGCCCAGATCGGCGAAGTGCGGCTCGTACGGACGCCGCAGCTCTTTCAAGCTGTCCCCGACCGCGTTTAGCTGTTTGATGCGTTTCTCGTCGTCCATGGTTTACCCCAGCACCGTCGCGTTGCGCACGCCGGTCTGCGCCCCGAGCGTCGGGGGTTTGGTTGTGCCGCGCAGGCCGGACAAGATCGTGCTGCGCTGCACGCCGCCGCCGCGTGTCGCTGCACGGGTCATGGCCTCGTCATACATCGCGGCGTTGTCCGGTTCCGCTGCCCGTGCGTACGACGGGGGCGGTGTGTAACTGGGCGTCTTCACCTTGCACATGGTCTGTCCTGCTCGTTCGTTTCGCGCACCTTACCGCACGACCGCTCCGGTGTCTATCAGGCGTGCGGGTCGTACTCGCCGTGCTGGTTTATGTACTTGCTGCTCGCCTGCGCCAGCGCCTGCCGGTTGCGCAACTCCGCGTCGCGATCGGTCTGCCGCTTTTTTACGACCGGGCGCGCGAAACTGAGCGCCAGCCCGTCGGCCTTGTTGGGGGACGCCGTGTTGTCGTCCTCGCGCATCTGCTCCTTCGATTTCAGACGCACGATCCCGTTGTTGTCCGGCAGGGTCTCGATCGACAGCAGCTCTTCGTACAGGCCGTTATCCGGCGGGATCGACCCACCCTCTTCCATCCACGTTTGCGCGGCATTGTACATAAACGCGCGCATGTCAGCGAAGCCGGGCTCGGGCGACTTTGCGCCGAAGTTTATCAGCTCCCACGAGCGGCCCCATGTCTTGCCCGCGGATGCGATACCTGTCCCGTAACCGAGGTCGATGAACACCGCGTCGGCGTCGTACTTGTCTTCGTACCGCGCGATCTTGGTCGCGATCTCGATGTCGTTGTCGTTCTTCGGGATCACGTCGAGTATCTCGAACACGAGACCTTGCCGCTTGGCGATCACCAGATCGTCGCTCCCCGTCCACGCCGGATCGCACGTCAGGATCACCGGGGCGAAGTCATAGCTGCTCTTGGGGTAGTGCCGCCCGTACGCTGCGTCTACGACATGCGTCGGGATCATCTGGCGGCTGGACGACGACGGGAACATTCCGCGCACACGCACCTTGATCCGGTCGCTGTCCTCGCCGTACTTGCGCACCAGCCCGTCCAGATATTCCTTGTTCGTGCCCTCGACCGTGCGGCTGTCGATCTGTTTGGTTTTCCAGTCGTTGCCGATCGTGTGCTTGAAACAGTTGCGGAACTCACCCTTGTTCTGCGTCGGGTTCCCGAAAGCGATCCAGATCAGGATCGTGTTCTCGTCGGTCAGCGCGCCCTCGGCGACCTCCCAGATTTTAGCCGCGATCCCGGACGCCTCGTCCATCAACAGCACGATGATCCGGCCCTCGTTGTGCAAACCCGCGAACGCTTCGGTGTTGTGTTCTGACCACGGCGTGAAGTCCATCGACCACGCCATGTCCTTCGTCTCTTGCTTGGCCTTGATGCTGAGCGTGTCGATGTCGAACAGCGGCGCAGACACTGACGTCGAGAACCACTTCGCCACCTCGGGCGAGGTCTTCGTACGCAGCTGCCCCTCGGTGTTCGCAGTGATAACCACGCGGGCGCCACGGTGGCACGACATCGCCCAGTTCGACACCATGCCCATCTCTGCGGATTTGCCGATCCCGTGCCCGGACGCCACGGAAATCTTCAGCGGTGTGTAGCGTGTTTCAGGGTTTTGCAGGTGCTCCGCGATCTCGTCCATGATCTCGGCCTGCCAAAAGCGGATGTCTTTGCCCTTCAGATCACCCTGCCCCCACTCCCACGCCGTCTCGGCCCACAACAGCGGGTCGTAGCGTGCAGCTGCCGCCAGATCGGCGAGCTGGTCCAGCTCTTTCGAGCTCAGGCTCGGCTTAGCCATGCTGCTGCGGCCCTAGTACGGTCACGCGTCGGACGCACGCTAGCGGGATTATCATCACCCCGGCGCGCTGCTCGGCGTTGTTCGAGCTCTGCACCACTACTAAGCGATCCGCGTGCTCGCGTGTGAGATAGCCGACCGTCGTGCAAAACACGAGCGCGTACTCTTCGCCGTCGTCGCGGTGCCATGCGTCGTACGACGCGCTGTCGACCCACTCAATTTCAACCAGTTCGCCCGGGCTACTCGTCATCGCCCAACCTTTCTATTTTCTGTATCGCGCGTTCCAACCGGTCCCCGAACCCGCGGGTGTCCTCGACGACGATCGTGTCCTTGAACAGGCTCAGCATCCGCCCGAGGTCTTGCAGCGCTCCCTTCTTGTCGAGCAGCTTGATCTTGACGCGTCCCGTGACGACGTCTCCGTCATCTGTGCTCTTCGTCGTACGGTCTAGGTTGATCTCCGAGATAGCGGCGGTGATGTCCGACGGTAGATCAGATAGCGCCAGCAGCACGTCGTCCGGGCTGTCTGAGACCTTCAACAGGTCCACAAGCTCACCGATGTCGGCGAAGGCGATGCGTGCGTACTCTTGCAGCACGCGCTCCAGCGTCACGCCTGACAGGATCGCGGCTTGGTCGACGATCTCGCCGATCGCTTTCTGCACGTCCTTGTCGGTCTCGATGTACTTCTTGACCGTGCCGGGGCTGTAGCCGCTCGCCTCTGCCGCGGCCTTCAGTGATCCGGTGCGCACGTACGCGTCCACCATGCGGCGTTTGCGCGGCAACAGCACGCGCGTCGTGAAGCTGGCGTCGACGTTGGGGTGAACGTCGAACTTCGCGCGGTCGATCGGGGTGTCAGGTGTGCTCGTGCTCATGCGGCGGAAACTACACGCGTCGCGGCGAAGCGTCAAATACTACCCTTCTGGTTGTAAAAAGTTTGGGACACGGGGCAAATGTCCCGTGTCCCAAGCGATTACGCCTGCGTTTACAACGGCTTGCGCGTTTTGGCGGCGATCTTGGGACATTCAACCGTGGATTGCGTGTCCCAAGATTTCCGCTGTGATCTCAACGGCTTGCGGCGTTTTGGGACTTTGGGACACGAAAAAGTCCCAAATTTATTACAGAATTTGTATAAAAGAACAAAAGGGGAACATTAACCTATTTAAGTTCCCCGAAAAACTATTAAAAGTTCGTGTCCCAAAGTCCCAAGAGGCGCTAACCAGCTGGCGCCAAACACAAATTCTTGGGACACGAGCTTGGGACACGTACCAAAAACCGACCCCTTGGGACATGTCCCAAAACGGAACGCAACAGGAACGTCAATATTGAGCGCCCCGAAAAGTGTATCAGCACTCGTGACACATTTTTCAGCGCATCGAGAGTGTTGCTAAATAAGCACTTGTACGAGTACCTGACAGGTGCTAGGTACCTGTCATACGCAACCGAAAGAGAGACCAGACAGATGCTCTACATTATCCTCAACGACGAACACAACGTCGTCCAAGTAACCGAAGAAACCCCGAGCCGCGAAGAACGAGAAGTCATAAACCGCGCTGGTGGTCGTATCGTCCACCGCGGTGATATGATGCCCAGCATAGGTAGCGCGACGGACTACGCTGCCGCGGCTAGTCGGTTCATGGGTGAGCTTTACCTCCCCGTCGACGCCGGCCCTCGCGTCATGCCGCGGTATGACGTCATTCGAGCGCCGAAGGTCGGCGACGCGGTCAGCATGGGTTTCAACGGTGACTATTGCCCGTGCGGCAAAATCGCCAGCATCTCGCCGTCCATGCACCGTATCAAGACAGACGACGGCACGGTGTTCCACCGTCACGCGCCCAGTAGAAGTGTCCCCAAGAGCCTATCTGCGCGCTGGCTAAGCGGCGGCACCTTCGCCATGGTTCAAGGGCACCACGACAAGCGCAACCCGTCGTTCTGAGTTTTCCGGTGAGGGGCGGCGCGCCGCCCCGATCCCGAGCACTCAGGCTCGACAACCTGATGGAGACGAACATGACCGACTATACCACTGTGACCCAGATCGGGCGCGACCAGATGGCTGATATGCTGCGCGACAACGAAGAGCAGCTGATTTATGTGCTGTCCGAGGCGCTGCGCGGCGATGTTGTCGACGATGCGATCGAGCTCGGCTCGCTGCCTTACGACATAGACGACCCCGAAAAAACCTTGATCGTCGAGAACATGCGCAAGATCGCGAACGCGATCGAGACTGGGAAGGTTCAGTGACATGACCGCATACAACACGACAACCACGTTGAACCGCATTCGCACAGCCTCGCCCTGCGAAGAAGGCTGGAAAAAGCTGCTGGCGCACCTCGGCAAAACCAAAGCAGACGACGAGCCGCTTGATCTGCTGACGGTGCTGGACAGTAACGACTTGGATGACGCCTTGTGGGTGCTGTCCCACGGTATGCCGGACGACCGCCTGAACCGACACTTTTCCGCGTGGTGTGCTGAACAGGTGCTGCGCTTGTTTGAGGCGAAATACCCCGACGACAACAGGCCACGCAAGGCAATCGAAACGGCACGTGATGACACCGCCACAGATGAAGATCTGGACGCCGCACGGGACGCCGCATGGGACGCCGCACGGGCCGCCGCACGGGACGCCGCACGGGGCGCCGCATGGGGCGCCGCATGGGACGCCGCACGGGCCGCCGCACGGGCCGCCGCACGGGGCGCCGCATGGGGCGCCGCACGGGGCGCCGCAGGGGACACCGCATGGGACACCGCACGGGCAAACCAAGAGGCACAACTTCGCGAGATGATTGGAGACGACCATGCCACAGTGCAAGAAGGACGGGTGCCGCGAGCAGGCGGTGTATCACCGCCGCTGGGGGCACAAGCGTTACTGCGAGGCCCACGGACACGTGTACGCTGACAAGCGCGACACCGCGCTGAAGGCCCGCGCGCTACAACCGGACTGCGCGAGCGGTATCTCGACGAGCTGCACCGGCAAAGTCGGCGCAGCAGCGCACGCCCGCGGTGACACGGTGTGCCACTTCTGTATGGAAGCCGCGCACGAGCTGGACCTTCAGCGCAAGCACGAGGCGACCAGAGAGCGGCGTTTCCGCGAAGCTCGCACCACCGACGAGCTGAAAGAGTGGATCGCCGAGTATCTGCTGTAAGCGCACAACTGACCACCAACCTGAAAGGACACTACAATGGAAAAGACCACCGCATACCGGGCCGAAGACGGCACTCTGCACACGACCCGCGCCAGCGCGGGCGCCGCTGACTTGATGGAGTTTGCTAGACAAAGGCAGACCACGGCGAGCGGCCCTCAGCTGGACCACCGCTCCATCTCGTTCATCGTCGCCCACCGCATCAAGATCAAGGAAATCCTCGAAGCGATTGACGCTGACCAAGCGCGTGTACCGCCCAAGAGCCTAGCCGCGATGAGCGTGCGCGCGTCTGACGTACCGGGCGACGGCAAAGATTACTGACCCCTCAGCAGCGCCGCCCCGGGCGGGCGGCGTCACTGAGCGATCCTGCTCGACAACGGAGACTGAGACTATGGACAAGGCACAAGCAATGACCACCCTTGGCGCACAGCACAGCGGGCGGCTCGACGAGCTACACGACCGCATGTACGACCATATCGCCAAGCTATCGGACAAGGTGGCGCAGCTGCGGGCGAACACGGATCGCCTGCTCGGTGTAAACGACGTCGACATGGAACAACCGGAAGAAGGCTCGGTCGCACATGGCGACGTGCAAAAGCTGGAAGTGCGCATGTCGCACGCCGAGACGTACATGCGCGCGCTGGAACACGAGATCGAGCGCCTCTTGGTCCTATGACCAGCCGCGAGCGCGGAGACACACCCCCGGCGCCACTGGCGCCGGGTACGGTGTTCCGACACGGCTGGGGCTGCATGAAGCCCCGACCGTGGATGGTGTTGTGGGTCGAGGACGGACACGGAAGCTGGGATCAGCAGGTGTGCGTCGTCGCGATCACGTCACAGGGCGATTACACGGGGGCGATCGCCACAGGGCACCCGAAGTTCGGCCACTGCGGCGCGTGGGTGATGATACAGCCTCTGCGCATCCTAGCGGGCGCGACGCAGATCGGGTACATTGACAAGCCCGCGCGCGACAGGATTGCCAAGGCGCTATCGCGCAACCTAGCTTTAATGGAGGACTGACACATGACCAATGACAAGCGCGGCATGACCGCCACAGGCACCGACGTCTGCCCCGATCTCGTGCCGGTGGCCGAGTACGGCGAGCACAGCTCATACGTCGCCGAGCGCGGCGTGCGGCAATGGGTGTTTGACGACCCCGAGGTGGTAGAGCGGTTCAACGCGGCGGTGCGCGCGGGTGAGTTCCGCAGGCCGCGGCGATGAGGGCTTGACCTAGGTACCTGAAGCGTGTTAGGTACGTCGTACGATATGTTTTTAACCGAAGGAACCTCGACATGACCGACAACAAAACCAAGGCCGTCTATGACACCCTGTACGCCGCGTTCGACCACTTCAACGCCGAGCTGTTCGACGGGCGCCTGCCGCCGGCGATCATCGTGCTGCACCGCAAGCGCAACGCGCACGGCTACTTCTGGCAAGACATGTGGCAGGTACAGGGCGAGGAAAACGCGCAGATGAGCGAGATCGCGCTGAACCCCGAGAGCATGGGCCGCACGCCGAAAGAGGTGCTGTCCACCCTCGCGCACGAGATGGTCCACCACGAGCAGCACTGCTTCGGCAAGCCTTCCAAGACCGGGCACAACAAAGAATGGTGCGAATGGATGGAACGCATCGGCCTGACCCCGGTCGGGGTCGGCAACTGCGCGGGCAAGCGATCTGGGCGGAACTTCACGCACACCATTGACGAAGGCGGACGGTTTGACGCCGCCTGCGACGAGGCGATCGCGCGCGCCGGGTTCGACATGTCGCTGTTCTCGAAGCGTGTCGGCGTGCTGCGGAAGGCCGACCGTTCCAAGGTCAAACACACCTGCCCCGAGTGCGGCAATAACGTGTGGGGCAAAGAGGGTATCTACGTACGCTGCGGTGACTGCGAGCAAGTCATGGTCGAGGCGTGAACGAAAGGAAAATTGAGATGAAAAGCGTCGTCACCTGCCCGAAAGACGGGTCGAAGCTGCAAGTTAAAGACACGCGTACGCTGCACCGTTTCGGCTTCGAGACGGTGCAGCGTCGGCGCACCTGCCCTTGCTGCGACTACCGAATGTTGACTGTCGAGATAAGCCTCGAGCTGGCCGAGATCGCCGAGATCGGCGACCTGCTGGATGAACTGTTCGGCTAAACGAAACGCGACACTTGACTACAGGTACCCGAGATGCTAGGTACCTACTATAGCGCAACCCGAAAGGACCAAAACAATGACCTACGATCTGACCGACCTGACCAACGACGTCGTCGTTTTCGAGATCGACGATAACACGCTGCACGGACACGCCCGTTTCACCCGCGCCATGGACACACTGCGCGCCACGGGCAAGCTGAAAGACCCGGTCGAGCACGGCTGGGGCGGGTGGCTGGGCGGCATGTCCCCGTGCTACGTCATGTCGATGCGCGATGTAGCCGCGAACGACGACATATTTCAAGTGCACACGGCGGGGCAGGACGCGTTCATGTGCGTACGCTCCGGCGGCGCCGTTGATATGCTATACCGTGACGGGCGCGTCGACCCGCCTATGACAATTATGAAAACTACTCACGTAAACCTCACGACGACCGACGGTTTCACACTGCTGCGCAGCGGCGCGTACGTCGCACTCTGACGCAGCCGTGACCGGCTCCGCGCGGGCCGGGATCGCGTGCGCCAGAGCACGACAACCTGATGGAGATAGCCATGACGACTGAAGAATACGGGGCGAACGTGAACGCCAAAGAGAACGAGGAAGACAAGCAGCACATGTACGTGCGCGCGTACCACAAGCTGCGCGATACGCGCGACGCGATCGCAGAAGTAATCAACGACATGCGCGCGGCGCGGGTCAACCTTCACAAGCTGCTCGAGCGCCCGACGCCAAAGGCGAACGCCACCGTACGCAACATGGCGCAGGACGCCGAGCGTGCCAGTACGGCCAACACCGACGCGCTGCACAAGCTGGATAAGACCGCCGCCCTGTTGCGCGATGCGACCGAGGCGGCGCGTATGGTCGCGATCCGGCGAGCGGAAATAGACAACCGTGTTCAACAGGTCAGGAAAGAGTACGGCGAGGAACTCGACTGCACGTACGCGGCGCTCACGCAGATGCGCGCAGAAGTCTACGATCTGGGGCGCAAGCTCGACACCACGCGGCTCCACCGCGCGCTGCTCGCGGTGTTCCTCGTTGCAACGTGGATCGCCGCGGTCGCGGCGCTGGCGACCGTATGAGCGGGATGTTCCAGCTGCGCGAGGGTGAGGTCGCAGTGATCGTCGAGGGTGGCGTGTACCGCGAGGTACCGGTCGCGACGCGAAACAACGGCGAGCTGTACGTCAAGGCCAAGGGCGGCTTCGTCCGTTTGAACGCCGACGGCAGCACGTCTGTCGGATCGAAGTGTCGGCTGGACACGCTCGTGATGGACGCGCCGATGTACAAGGATGCTTTCGGGCGGTTGTCGATCGCCCCGGGCAAAGACCGTAAAGAAATCGGGACGCGCCCCGCGTTCCTCGCAATAGAAAAGGACTGAACCATGAAACACTCAGATAACCGAGGGCTGGCTCGGCGCTTGGCGCACGCGCTGATCGGTGCGATCCCGAACGCGAACGCGTTGCACCAGCGCGG
>Ga0209121_10000386_pt1 | contig 46438 bp, 36 predicted proteins | sample Cruoilmetagenom3_FD_187292 | JGI IMG/M metagenome (GOLD analysis project Ga0209121, IMG submission 187292) | Oil polluted marine microbial communities from Coal Oil Point, Santa Barbara, California, USA - Sample 3 (SPAdes) (version 2) | ecosystem: Environmental > Aquatic > Marine > Oil seeps ... | reverse complement strand
GGGCGCGTGACCTTTCGCGCCGATCCCGAAACCGGCGACATGTTTGACGCGCTCCACGGGCGGCTGGCGTCAATCCTGGGCCGTGACTTCGCCGAAAACGCGCTGCGGATTGATGCAGAGCGCGAGGGGTTGCGGCTGACTGGGTACGCAGCCCTTCCGACCTATTCGCGCGGCGCGGCCGTTGCGCAATTCCTGTTCGTGAATGGGCGGCCCGTAAAGGACAAGCTGCTGACTGGCGCGTTGCGGGCGGCCTATTTTGATTTCCTGTCGCGGGACCGTCACCCGGCCGCCGCCCTGTTCGTGTCCTGTGACCCGCATCTGGTCGATGTGAACGTGCATCCGGCGAAATCCGAAGTGCGGTTTCGCGATCCCGGCCTGGCACGTGGGTTGATCGTTTCCGGTTTGCGCCATGCCTTGGCGAATGCCGGGCACAGGGCATCAACCACCGTGGCGGGCGCCACGCTTGGGGCGATGCGGCCCGAACAAAGCGGCGCCGCACGCGTCTATCAGATGGACCGTCCGTCGTCCGGTGCTCTGCATACGGCGTATCAGGCGCAGGCGCCCATGATGGACACGCCCGGATTTGCGGAAATGGGCGCACCCTCGGCCCGGTTTGAACCAGCGCCCGAGCTGGTCGAAGACATCACCCCCACCGCCTTGCCGCTGGGGGCCGCGCGTGCGCAGGTGCATGAAAATTACATCATCGCGCAGACCGACACGGGCATTGTCATTGTCGACCAACATGCGGCACATGAACGCTTGGTCTATGAACGTCTGAAACATCAGATGGCGGAAAACGGTGTGGCCTCGCAGGCGCTGTTGATCCCGGAAATCGTCGAACTCAGCGCCGGGGACACCACCCGCCTGATGGAGTTCGCCGACGACCTGGCGCGCTTGGGTTTGATCATTGAACCCTTTGGCGGGGCGGCGATTGCCGTGCGCGAAACCCCTGCCATTCTGGGTGAGGTGAACGCGGGCGCGATGATCGGCGACATCTTGGACGAATTGGCCGATCTGGGCGACAGCCAAACGGTGCAGGCGCGGATCGAAGCGGTCCTGTCGCGCGTCGCCTGTCATGGCTCAATCCGGTCAGGCCGCTGGATGCGGGCCGAAGAAATGAACGCCCTGCTGCGCGAGATGGAGGCGACACCTCACTCGGGTCAGTGCAACCATGGCCGCCCCACCTATGTGGAGTTGAAGCTGAGCGATATCGAACGGCTGTTCGGGCGCACATGATCCAAATCGGCGACACAAGTTACGTTTGGAATGACCCGCTCATTCTGGCCACCCTGGCGGGCGCGGCGGCGCTGTTGCTGGTCATCCTTTTGCTGATCATTTCGGTGCGTCGCGCTGGCCGGTCTGCGCGCCTGACCGAAGGTCTGGCGCGTCAGATGGGCGGGCTGGGGCAGGCGGTTCAGGTGCTGGGTGCGGGACAGGACCAGTTGACCGGCGGTTTGCGATCTGTGTCGGACGCGCAGGCGACAGGGCAGACCCAGGTGATCCAGACAATGGAGGCCCGTCTGGCCGCCGTGCAACACCAGATGAACGACCGGCTGCATGACAATGCGATGAAATCTGCCCGCGCCTTGGCTGAAATGCAGGACCGGATGAAAGAAACCCTGACCGGATCATCTGAAAAGACGACCAAAAGCCTGACCCAGTTGCAGGAACGCCTGGCGACCATCGACAAGGCGCAGACGAACATCGAAAAACTGTCAGGCGATGTGCTGAGCTTGCAGGACATTCTGTCCAACAAACAGACCCGCGGCGCGTTCGGAGAAATTCAGCTGAATGACATCGTCTCCAAGGCGCTGCCATCCGACAGCTATGCGTTTCAACAGACGCTGAGCAACGGCAAACGGGCCGATTGCCTGATCCATTTGCCCAACCCACCGGGCCCGATCGTGATCGACAGCAAATTCCCGCTGGAGGCCTATGAGATGCTGCGCCGGGCGGACACCCCCGCGCAGGTTCAGGAGGCCGCGCGGGCCATGCGCGTGTCCGTAAAGGCGCATATCAAAGCCATCAGCGAGAAATATATCCTTGAGGGCGAAACCGCCGATGGCGCGTTGATGTTCCTGCCGTCCGAGGCGGTCTATGCCGAACTGCACGCCAATTTCCCCGAACTGGTGCGCGAGGGGTTCGACGCCCGTGTCTGGATCGTGTCGCCAACCACCTGCATGGCCACGCTGAACACCATGCGCGCGATCCTGAAAGACGCGCGCATGCGCGAACAGGCCGGTGCAATCCGCAAGGAACTGTCGCTGTTGTTTTCCGATGTGACCCGGCTGGGGGATCGGGTGGAAAACCTGGACCGGCATTTCCATCAGGCCTCCAAGGACATTTCCGAGATCAAGATTTCGTCCGAAAAGGCCGGTCGACGTGCCAAGCGGTTGGACAATTTTGATTTCGAAGAACTGGCCCCGGACGAGCCCGGCGCAGAAGTTGTGCCTCTGACCAAGCCGAAAGGCGAATAGCCCTTTCCCTTACGCGTTGCGTTTGGCAAGATACGCAGGCTCCAAACCGGACAAGAAGGATCGCTCAAGATGCTCGATATCAGCCCCCGTAAAGTCGCCCGGATTATCATGCGTGCGCGCGAGCTTGGCTCGAAAGTGGCCCGTTGGGACACTCCGGGGGATGTGGCCGACGCGGATTCGATCCTGGAAAGCCGGTCCTCGGATGGCACCGAAGGCGAGCTGCGCTCCTATATCTCGGACCTGAACAATGACGAACAGGCCAGCCTGGTCGCGATTGCCTGGATCGGGCGCGATACGTTCGATGCGGCTGAATTGGAGGAGGCGATTGCCACCGCCAAGTCCGAAAAGTCTTCGCCGACCGAAGATTATTTACTGGGTATGCCGCTTTTGTCCGACTATCTGGAATCAGGTCTGGACGCGCTGGGGATTTCGCTGGAAGAGGCGGGCGAAGGCATTCTCTGACCTCGCCCGCGACTGTTTTCTTACCCCAGGTGGTCGACCACTTGCAGATGCTGCGCCAGGCGGTCGATTTCGCCCATCCATTCGGCAACCAGTTTCGCATCTGACGGCGCGGCGCTGACGCCCGGTTTTATCTGGCGTTTCAGCACGCTTTCGACAGCCAGAGACACCGGCACGGATACCAAACGCGCCATGGCCGTGCCGCGCGCGTCCCCCCAGGCATCCATGACATAGGTCTTGTCATAGGTCGCAATTCCGTCTTTTTCCGCCGTCAGCGCAACGCACATGACGACGCGATCGGGTTCACCTTCATCATAGGCGTTGTCGGCCCAGAACTGGTCGGACATGTCCTGTAAACGGGCGTTGCCGGCAGCACCTTTCAGCGTTTCAATTTCGGTGAACACATCGGCCCAGGCGTCTTTCCAGCCGTTCAGGCGCAGAGTGCCGCGCACGAACTCACGCACGTTCCAGGCCGGGTCAAACGCATAGTCTTTCATGAACGGCAGCGAATCGCGGTTCGGATAGACCTCGAAGGTTTCCGGGGCGGCCAGAGGTGCCGAATAAGATGAAATCGCGTCCCAGGGGCGGGCGACGTTCAGTTCGACGTATTCCTTGATGGATTTTGATGGGCTGCGCAGAGCCTTCAAAACGCCGACGGGCGACCAGCTGAACTTATAGCGGAACGCGTTAGTGATCTTGGGAATGCCGCCGCAATAGCTCTTGAAGCTCAAGGCGTTACCCGTGTCATAGGCGTCCGAGGCGCGGTAGTCCGCGACCAGCCAATGCGCCATCAGGTGGTCAATGCCAGGGTCCAACCCGACTTCGTTCACGCAGGCCACGCCTGCGTTGCGCGCGGCCACGTCCAGCGCCTTCATTTCCGGCGCGATGTAAGACGACGAGACGAAGTTCGCCTCCTTGGAAATGCAGAGCTTCGCCAACGGCACGTGCCAGTCGCCGGGCAGCATGGACACAACCACATCACCGGCAACAAGGGCGTCGCCCAGCATGTCGATATCAAAGGCGCGGATGTCCTCGGCGATGTCGCCCACGGCCTCCTGCGCTTTGTCGACGGTCCGGTTCCAGACAGTGACCGTGTGGCCGTTTTCGATCAGCCGACGCAGACCGGGAATGGCCGACAGGCCGGTGCCACACCAGTGGATTGTCATGACGTGTTCCTTACTTGTGGTCGTTGAAAGTGGCCTCGGCCCGGCCCCAGACGCCGCGCGTCAGGTCACCAAGGGTCAGAAGCGATGGCAGAAGCTGGCCTGCATAATCGATCGAGCTTTCGACCGGCAGCATTGAGGGCAGGTTGTCGATGGCCATCACGTCCATGATCGGGGCATCCGCCACGCGCAACGCAGGGGCGTCCCAGGTGGTGGCGCGGTCGTAGATCGGCACCGGGTTGTAGTCGCTGTCGGGGTCGCAGGCGACATCGCCGATGGCGGTCAGTTTGCGGTCATTGGCCAGCGCCGATTGCGGCACGAACACCGGCGTGCCGGGGCGCGCAAAGATACAGTTGATGAACAGATCGTGGTCCAGGATCTCCGGAAACGGCCCGCCGGATGCGGTTTCCGCCATGTCCCATTTGGTGACCGCAACACCCATTTCGCCCAGCATGTCCGCAGCCCCCGTGCCGACACGGCCCAGGGCGCCAATGACGATGGCGGTTGGGGTGTCAAACCCGTCCAGCTCGGCCCGCAGCTCAGTGATCAGCGCGTCCTTGCCGGGATAGGCCCCGACGGGCGGGCAAATCTTGCCTCGTTGTTGTGCGGCCCATGTTTTCAGCGTGACAGCTGCACCCGCGAACCCGGCCCAATAGCCAAAGGCGGCGACGCGACGGCCGTCTTCTTCGACCAGATATTCCAGATCATACAGCGTGCCGCCGCCCGCATTGAACCGATCCAACAGGGCGCGGCCTGAATGCTGGCCCTTGAAGGCATGACCAAACATGATGTGTTTGTGGGGCAGGGGGGTGCCATTGTCAGGCAGTTCCTTCAGCCCGAAAATGATCGCGTCCAACGGCGCGTCGGGCCAGCTGTTTTCTGCCGCAATTTCACATCCGGCATCGATATACCCCTGCAAAGGAATGGCGCGCACGCTGCTTTTCTCGATGGTCACGCGAATGCCTGCGTCCAGCAGTGCCTTGGCGCCTTCGGGGGTCAGCCCGACGCGGTCTTCGTTTTCGCGCTGCTCGGCGCGCACCCACAGATGTGTCATGTGACCCCCTAGATATACGTCTGCGCATGATGGCGATCACGCGCTTCCAGGTGAGGGATGGCGTTGAACTGGGTCAACGTCAAGCCCGAGCCAACCGGATGCAACCGATGTACGGAACTGTTCATGATGGTCAGACACAGGCGGGCAAAACTGCCCAGTTCAAGCCCCATGGCGACGCGCACGGCCATGCCGATCAAGCCCCCTGAGGTCACGACCAGCGCGCGGCCTTCACCTGCGGCAATTTCGTGCAAGACCTCATCGACGCGGGTTTGAAAATGGTGAAAACTTTCGCTGACCCCTTCGATTTTGCCGTCCTGCCAGGCGGTGAACACCAACGGCATATGTTCGACGAACCCGTCGCGATCACTGGGGACTGGGATACCGAACTGCTCGTGCATTTTCTGCGACAGGTCGAAATAGGCAACCTCGTTCAGCCGTTCGTCCTGGGTGGGGGCGGGACCGCCCCAGGCGGCTGCGGTTTGCAAGTGCCGCGTCATGGTGCCGGAATAAACACGGGCGAAATCATCCCCCGTGGCGCGCATGTGATCGCCCAACCAAGTGGCCTGTTGGCCACCAAGATCAGACAGGGCGTCATAGCTGATTTCATCCTGGGCACCGGTGTTGGCCTGGCCATGGCGAATGAGGGTAATCTGCGACATGAAGTTGCTCCTAATGCTGGGCGTATTGGTAGGCGAGGATTGCGGAGCTGGAAAGTGCGGCATGCCTCCGGCGGGGATATTTTTGGCAAGAGGAAATGGGTAGAGGTTCGAATGGCGGCGTTTGCGTGACATGGCTGGCGCAAAAGAGGTGTGGTTTGTCGGGATTGGATGACTGACCGGACCTTGGGCGTGGTGTATACTGTCGCAACAGCGCGGAGGCCGTCATGTCACACGAAATCAAATTCACCCTGGATGGGCGCGACGTTGTCGCACGCGATGGCGAAACCATTTGGCAGGTCGCCAAGCGTGAAGGCACGACCATTCCGCACCTGTGCCACAAGGATCAGGTTGGATATCGCAGCGATGGCAACTGCCGCGCCTGCATGGTGGAAATCGAAGGCGAACGCACGCTTGCGGCCTCGTGTGTGCGCGCACCCGCCGACGGTATGGTGGTGAATTCCGACAATGCGCGTGCCACCACGGCGCGCAAGATGGTGATGGAACTGTTGGTGGCCGACCAACCCGCCCGCAAAGACGCCCATGACACCGCGTCGCACCTGTGGGACATGGCCGACGCCCAAGGCATTTGCGAAAGCCGGTTCCCCAAGCTGGAGGAAGGCCGCATCCCGCTGTTGGATAACAGCCATGTTGCCATGCGCGTGAACTTGGACGCTTGCATTCAATGCAACCTGTGTGTTCGCGCCTGCCGCGAAGTGCAGGTCAACGACGTGATTGGCATGGCCGGGCGCGGCCACGATGCCTACCCGGTGTTTGACCAGGCCGACAACATGGGTGCGTCCACCTGTGTGGCCTGTGGCGAATGCGTTCAGGCCTGCCCAACGGGCGCCTTGATGCCTGCCACCGTGACCGACGGCGCGGGCACCGGCAATAGCGCGGATTTCGACCGTGAGGTCGAAAGCGTCTGCCCGTTCTGCGGCGTCGGCTGTCAGGTCAGCCTGAAGGTCAAAGGCGACAAGGTCGTGCATGTCGAAGGCATCAACGGCCCCGCCAACGAAGGCCGCTTGTGCGTCAAAGGCCGGTTCGGGTTCGATTACATCAACCACGGTCACCGCCTGACCAAACCGCTGATCCGCAAGGACGGCGCGCCAAAGGGCATGAACGTCGACCCGGCCGATCCTCTGACCCACTTCCGCGAGGCCTCGTGGGACGAGGCGCTGGATGCCGCCGCCGCCGGTCTGGCGCGCCTGCGTGATGACCATGGTGGCGAAGCCATCGCCGGGTTCGGCAGCGCCAAATGCACCAACGAAGAGGCCTATCTGTTCCAGAAACTGATCCGCATGGGCTTTGGCCACAATAACGTCGATCACTGCACGCGGCTGTGCCACGCGTCATCGGTTACGGCGCTGTTGGAAAACGTTGGGTCGGGCGGCGTGACGGCCGGGTTCAACGAAATCGAAAACGCCGATGTGGCGATTGTGATCGGGTCTAACCCGATCGAAAACCACCCTGTCGCGGCGACCTATTTCAAACAGTTCACCAAACGCGGCGGCAAGCTGATTGTCATGGATCCGCGCGGCGTCGGCATGGGGCGGTTCGCCACGCACCGGCTGCAATTCCGGCCCGGCGCGGATGTGTCCATGCTGAATGCCATCATGCATGTGATTGCCGAAGAAGGCCTGCAAGACGACGCCTATATCGCCGCCCACACCGAAAACTGGGGCGCGATGCGCGACCATCTGCGCGGGTTCAGCCCCGAAGAGATGGCGCCGATCTGTGGCATTGACGCGGATACGCTGCGCGACGTCGCACGGGTCTGGGCCGGGGCCAAGGCAGGCATGATTTTCTGGGGCATGGGGGTGTCGCAACACACCCACGGCACCGACAATTCACGCTGTCTGATTTCGCTGGCGCTGATGACCGGCAATGTGGGGCGTCCGGGCACCGGGCTGCACCCGCTGCGCGGCCAGAACAACGTGCAGGGGGCCTCGGATGCCGGTCTGATCCCGATGTTCTTGCCCGATTACAAATCGGTGAAAGATCCCGAGGTTCTGGCGCGCTATTCGGACGTCTGGAACACCGACAACATGAACCCCAATCCCGGCCTGACCGTGGTAGAAATCATGGATGCGGTGCATGATCGCAAGATCAAGGGAATGTATATCCTGGGCGAAAACCCGGCCATGTCCGACCCCGACGTGACCCATGTGCGTGAAGCACTTGAACGTATGGAATTCCTGGTCAGCCAGGACATTTTCCTGACCGAAACCGCCAGCTATGCTGACGTGGTGTTCCCCGCCGCCGCCTTTGCCGAAAAGACCGGCACCGTGTCCAACACCAACCGCACCGTGCAAATGGGCCGCCCCGCCGTGCCCCCACCCGGCGAGGCGCGCGAAGACTGGTGGATCACGATTGAATTGGCCAAGCGCTTGGGGCTGGACTGGCCGCAAACCCACCCCCGCGAGGTCTTTGCCGAGATGGAACAGGTCATGCCGTCGTTGAGCAATATCACCTGGGACCGGTTGGAGCGCCAAAACGCGGTGACATACCCGTCGCTGTCGCCCGAAGATCCCGGCCAGTCGGTGGTGTTCGGCGATGGTTTCCCACGCGCGGGTGGGCGTGCGAAATTCACGCCTGCCTCGATCCTGCCCCCCGCAGAAGAACCAGATGCGGACTATCCGATGGTGCTGACCACCGGGCGGCAACTGGAACACTGGCACACCGGGTCGATGACCCGCCGGTCCGTGGTTCTGGATGCAATCGAGCCTGAGGCGAACTGTTCTATCCATCCGAAAACCCTGCGCACGATGGGGGTGGAACCCGGTGGCCACGTTCGCCTGACCACGCGACGCGGGTCTATTGTGGTCATGGCGCGTGCGGACAGCGCGATTGCCGAGGACATGGTGTTCCTGCCGTTTGCCTATGTCGAAGCGGCGGCCAACATCCTGACCAACCCGGCGCTGGACCCCTATGGCAAGATCGCCGAAATGAAGTTCGCAGCGGTGCGGGTCGAAAAGGCCGAAGACATCGCGGCGGAGTAAAAATAAACTAAAGGGATAGATTGATCGCCGATGATTTTTAGTGCGTCTTCGAGGCGGTAATTCATCTAGGAGGAAGAATATCATTTAGTAAAGAAAGTGATTACACGATCGAGCGTACAGTTCTCGCCTTAAGAGATCTCAGGGACTATCGTGACGATTACATTACTAGGCCACCGTACCAACGCAAAACTGTTTGGTCGGTGAAAAAACAGGCGTTAATGGATAGCATACTACGCCGGTTTTATATACCGGATGTGGTGTTGCGGGAAGTTAGGCTGACAGATGTTGCGTCTGTTTCGGAAGTGATTGATGGTCAGCAACGTATCACGACGGTTCAAAGCTATTTCGATGGTGAATTCCCCCTTCCCAATTCTCTCAAGGATTTTGAGTCCGATTTGGTTGGCAAGAGATACGAAGAACTTGGAACAGATTTTCGAAAATACATTGATAAGCTGGAGTTTCAAGTCGACAAAATCCGTGGGATTGAAGTTAAGGACAATGCCTCGCATCAACTGATCGCAACGGAGATTTTTTGGAGGCTTCAGCAGGGTGAATCCCTAAACTCTATGGAAGTTGCGCATGCCAGATTGTCCTCACGGGTCCGAAATTTTCTTGTCCAGTATAGTGATGACATCGAATTTGATTTCGAAAACTACAAGCCAGTCGAATCCAACCCAAAGAAGCATCGTTTTTTTCAAATCATTAATCGCGGCAATGGCCGAATGGAACACCTCGCTATGCTTGCGCGGATGCTGTTGATCGAAGTTGAAGAAGGGTACACCGACCTAAAGGATAAAAGCGTTCAGCAATTGATCGAGGGAACGCAGGTCGAAGCTGGAATTGGGGATCTTTCATACGCTCAAGAACCTGCCGCAAAAAATGTACTTCGTGTTTTGGACATTATCGTCGGTATTTTGAAAGAAGATCCAATGCTTGCCGATGGCGGCAAAGTTGCAGAATTGAATCGAGAATACTTTATCCTTTCTTACTATTTGTTGGTTCGACATCTGAACAGGTACTATGTTCTTGATGAACGTCTTCAACAGTTGCTCGCGGATTTTCTTTATGATTTTCACAAAAGATGGCGCACAGCAGAAGAACGCGATCTTGATATTGCCTTGTTTTCAAACAGCCGCCAACAAGGCGCAAACGATTTGCGAGACCGAGACCTCATAATTCGTCAGATCTTTTTTGACTATGCGGATCAACATGACGTGGGCGTCCTCAGGAAGGACAACAAACGGGTTTTCTCTGAAAGTCAGAGAATTGAAATATTCCGCCGAGACAAGGGCTTGTGCCAAATGTGCCTGGCCGCGGGTTTGCCGGAAAAAGAAGCCCAGGTCTCTTGGAATGACTACCAGGCTGATCATGTTCTGGCGTGGTCAAAAGGTGGGGAAACGGACGAAGGCAACGGTCAGGTCTTGTGCTCCCGACACAACCAATCCAAAGGCGCAACCTAGATCAAGGTTCTAACCCCACCTGACATCGCCCAAAAAGATATAACCCGCGCCATAGATTGTCTTGATCAGGCGCGGGTTTTTCGGGTCTTCGCGCAGCTTGGTGCGCAGGCGCGAGATGCGCACATCCATGGCGCGGTCAAAGCTTTCGCCCGCAACGCCGCCCAGGCTTTCCTGCATCTGGGCGCGGGAAATCAGCCGTTTGGGGGCGTCCAGGAACAGCCGCAGCACCTCGCCTTCGGCGTGGGAAAACGCGACCTCTTCGCCCTTGTCATCCTCTAATACATAGCGGTCGAAATGGGCGATCCAGCCTGCGAAATGCGCGGTGTCTGATGCTGGACCACCCGGCTTGGCCTGACGCAGACGGGCGCGCACGCGGGCGACGACCTCGGCGGGTTCAAACGGTTTGATGATGTAGTCATCAGCGCCCAGCTCCAGCCCCGTCACCCGGTCCTGCACCTGCGCGCGGCCTGAAATGATGATGATCGAGGCACCGGATTGCAGCGCCAGGCGGTGGACCAGCGTTAGCCCATCGCGGTCTGGCAGGCCTAGATCGACCAGGCACACATCCGGCGCGGTCCTCTTTAATGCCGCTTCGAATTCGGTGGCGCGGCCAAAACTGGTGGTGCGAAATCCCGCGTCTTCCAAGGCGGTGGACAGCATGTGGCGGATTTCGGGTTCGTCATCCAGAATGGCAACCAGGGGTTGGGTCATGCGGGCACCTCTTGGGACAGAAAGGCGGAAAGCTCGCCCTGCGTAAACGGTTTTGACAGCACCGGAAAGGGCGTATCGGCACGGCGTGGATCGTCAGGCGGCAGGGAGGTCATCAGAACCGCAGGCATCCGGCCGCCGTTCGCAGCCTGGCGGGCCAGGAATTCGGGGCCGGTTTCGACACCTTCCAGCACAATGTCGGACAGGACCAACCCGATGCCATCCAGCGTGACCAGCCCTTCGGCCTCTTCTGCCGAGGCGGCTTCGATCACCTGGTGGCCCATGTCGATCAGCATCTCGCGCACATTGGTGCGAATGTCAGGGTTGTCTTCGATCAGCAACACCAGGCGCGGGGCGACGGGGGCCTTGGCGGGGCGCAGCGGCACGCGGATCGACACGACCGCGCCGCCGCAGTCACCGTTGAACAGTTTCACCTGCCCACCCGCCAGTTTCGTCTGGTCATAGACCATCGCCAAGCCCAGCCCGGACCCTTCACCGCCCTTGGTGGTAAAGAACGGGTCCAGCGCATGTTCCAGGGCCTCGGGGCCAAAGCCCGTGCCGGTGTCGGTGACGCGGAATTCCAGCCAGGTTTCGCGGATGGTCCGCGCGGTCAGCATGATCGTGCCGGGGCCGCGCCCAATGGCGTGGGTGGCGTTCAGGATCAGGTTCAACAGGCTGTCTTGCACCGCGCCCGGGTCGATCAGTAACGGGTCTTGCAACCCTTCGATTGTGATCTCGAACGTGATGCCGTCCGGCAGGGTCGGGGTCGCCAGCGTTTCCAGCCCGCGCAGCAGGGCGGGCACGTCGGTTGCCTCGAGCCGCATGTCGCGGTGGCCGGAAATTGACGCAATCCGGTCCAGAAGCGTGCCGCCACGCCGGGCCGCGCCGATCGTGGCTGTGACCAGTTCCTGAACGTCGGAGCTGAGCTCCATCCCATCCAGGCGGCTTTGCATGCCCAGGATGATGGTCAACAGGTTGGAAAAATCATGCGCCATGCCTGATGTCATCTGCGCCGCCAGCTCGCGTTTGCGGGTCTGGTTCAGGGCGGCGCGCGCCTGGGTTTCTTTGGTCACATCCATCGACAGGATGTAAACGCCGGTGATATCGGCGTCGTCTATGTCCAGTGTCAGTGCGACGCGGATGCGCCGGCCCGATCCTTCGTGGGTGAATTCGAACACGGATGGTTCGCCCAGATAGGCCTTGTCGAAATAGGGCCCGATCCGCCCATAGGCTTCGTCGCCCAGGGCCTCACTGGCATGCAGGCCGATCAGGTTCGTCGGGCGTCCGGGAATGACCGACCCCAGCCGACGGTTCGAAAACGTATAGTACCGCTCCTGGTCAATGCGCGCGATATGGGCGGGCATCATTTCGGCGGTCAGGCGCGTGCGGCTTTCCATTTCGGTCAGCTGGCGTTTGGTTTCCTCCAGCTGTGCGTTTGCGCTGGCCAGGGCGCGGTTGGTCTGGCCCAGTTCTTCGGTATGGCTCAGCACCTGGTCGGACAGTTCCTCTGATCGGGCGCGCAACAGGGCCTCTTGCCGCTTTATTGGCGTAATGTCGGTGTACACCGTGACCCAGCCGCCCTCGGGCAAGGGGCTGCCTTCGATCGAGATCATCCGGCCATTGGCGCGGGTGCGTTCCAGGTAGTGGGGCTCGAACGCCAAGGCCTGTTCCACGCGCGATTGCACGAACCCATCCGGGTCCAGCACATCGCCATATTCACCCCGGTCCACCAGCGCGCGGATTGTCTCGGAAAAATCCGCACCAGGGCGACAAAGATGGTCGGGCAGATTGAACATGTCGAGGAACTGGCGATTCCCTACAACAAGGCGCAAATCACCGTCATAGATCGACAAAGCCTGACCAATCAGGTTCAGTCCGGCCTGAGTCAGCGCGGCTGTATCGTAAGATTTGCGGTTCATGGTTCTGCCCCCTTTGTATTTCGCTAGCACTCAAACCCTTTGAATAAAAGGGCGGCGCACTGTTTCGCGGCGTCGGTAACAATTCGTTAGAATTGGGAAAAAGTGCGGAAACCTTTGACCTCCAGAAATTTTACGTCAGGGTTGCTGTAGCAAGAATCGTTACAGCGATCGGGAACGTCGGACAGACCGACGGTGGGAGGACAATTTGGCACAAGAACTAGCCGCCGCTGGCGCCTATGCTTCAATTCCGGCACTGCTTGCCCGGAATGTGAAGGAATTCGGGGATCGCCCGGCATACCGTGAAAAAGAATTCGGGATCTGGCAAAGCTGGACCTGGGCCGAAACGGCCGAGGAAATTCAGAACCTCGCGCTGGGCCTTTTGGCCTTGGGTCTCAACCGTGGTGACCATGTCGCGATTATCGGGCGCAACCGTCCGGCGCATTACTGGGCCATGGTTGCGGTACAAAAGGTCGGGGCCGTTCCGGTGCCCCTGTATCAGGACTCTGTTACCGAAGAGATGGAATACGTGCTGGACCATTGCGGTGCGCGTTTCGTCATCTGTGGCGATCAGGAACAGGTCGACAAGGTGATCGAGGTCCAGGACACGATCCACCACATCGAACATGTCGTGTATTTCGACAAGCGCGGCATGCGCAAATACGATCACAGCCACATGAACTGGTATCATGACGTCCAGGAAGAGGGGCGCGTCGCACACAGCCGCCTGGAGGGCGAGATGGCCGCACGTGAGGCCGAGCTGACATACGACAGCGCCTGCGTGATGCTGTATACGTCCGGCACAACCGGCAAGCCCAAGGGCGTGGTTCTGTCCAATCGCAACATCATCGAAAGCGCCAAGAACTCGTGTGAGTTCGACGACCTGAGGGGTGGCGAAGACGTCTTGGCCTATCTGCCGATGGCCTGGGTTGGCGACTTTATCTTTTCGGTTGGGCAGGCGTATTGGACGGGGTTCTGCGTGAACTGTCCCGAAAGCCCGGAAACGATGATGACCGACCTGCGTGAAATCGGGCCGACCTATTATTTCGCCCCGCCGCGCGTGTTTGAAACACAACTGACCAACGTCATGATCCGTATGAACGACAGTGGCGATCTGAAATACGCACTGTTCCATCACTTCATGGACTTCGCCAAGACCGCCGGTGAAAAATACGGTATGCCCAAGCGTCGCCTGGCCAAGCCGGACCTGAAGCGCCGGGTCAAAACCGCGTGGAAATACGCGATGGGCATCGGGTTCGCGGTGGAAACCATCGTCGAAAACGCAATCCGTCTGTTCTTTTCCAAGCTGCGGCATGGCAAGAACGTGCGCGAGCATTTCAAGGCGAAGGATCCGATCCTTCTGAACCTCTATAGCGGCAGTGTGCGCGATTACTTCAAATATCGCATGGGTGACGTGCTGGTATTCGGCCCGTTGAAGAACACGCTGGGGTTCAGCCGCGTGCGCGTTGGCTATACGGCTGGCGAAGCGATCGGGCCGGAGATTTTCGAATTCTACCGCTCGCTGGGCATCAATCTGAAACAGCTGTACGGCCAGACCGAAGCAACCGTGTTCATCACCATGCAGCCGGATGGCGAAGTGCGCAATGATACCGTCGGTGTTCCTGCGCCGGGCGTTGAGATCAGAATCTCTGACAATGGCGAAATCTTCTATCGTTCACCCGGCACCTTTGTTGAATATTACGACAACCCCGAAAGCACCGCTGACACCAAGGATCCCGAAGGTTGGGTTGCCACGGGTGACGCTGGATTTTTCGAAGAAAAATCGGGCCACCTTCGCATCATTGACCGGGCCAAGGACGTGGGCAAGATGGCCGACGGCAGCTTGTTCGCCCCGAAGTATGTCGAGAACAAGCTGAAGTTCTATCCCGACATCCTGGAGGCCGTCGTCTTCGGAAACGGGCGCAACATGTGTACCGCGTTTATCAACATCGACCTGACGGCGGTGGGCAACTGGGCGGAACGCAACAACATCGCTTACGCCTCGTATCAGGAGCTGGCCGGACACCCGGAAGTGTTGGGCACGATCCAGGAACACGTTGAAACGGTGAACAAATCTATTGCCGAAGATCCGATGTTGTCGGGCTGTCAGATCCACCGGTTCCTGATCCTGCACAAGGAACTGGACGCGGATGACGGCGAAATGACCCGCACCCGGAAAGTGCGCCGCAAGATCGTCGCAGAAAAGTTCGCGCCGTTGATCGACGCGTTCTATGGCGGCAAGGACGAACAATATATCGAAACCGAGGTCACCTATGAGGATGGCCGCAAAGGTTCGATCAGCGCGACCCTGAAAATCCGTGACGCGGCAGTTCAGGACATCAAACAGGGGATGGCGGCAGAATGACGAACGCAGCAACCGATATGAACGCAGCACCAAGCCCGGACAGCTATGTGACCGCAGACGGTCGTACTATTGGCGGCGTTGTGATGGAGATGAAAAACATCACCCTGCGCTTTGGTGGCGTTGTGGCGATCAAGGACATCTCTTTTGACATCCGCGAGGGCGAGATCCGTGCGATCATCGGCCCGAACGGGGCCGGCAAGTCCTCGATGTTGAACGTGATCAGCGGGTTTTACAAACCGCAGGAAGGCGACGTGTTCTTCCATGGTGAAAAACGCCCGCTGATGAAACCGTACCAGGTGGCCCAACAGGGCATCGCCCGGACCTTTCAGAACATCGCGCTGTTTGATGGCATGTCCGTGTTGGACAACATCATGACAGGTCGTCTGAACAACATGAACGCCTCGCTCATCAGCCAGGCGGTGTGGTGGGGCAAGGCCCAGAAGGAAGAATTCGAGAACCGCGAGAAGGTCGAAAAGGTCATCGATTTTCTGGAAATCCAGGCCATCCGCAAGACGCCCGTCGGGCGCCTGCCTTACGGTCTGAAAAAGCGGGTCGAGCTGGCGCGGGCGCTGGCGGCAGAGCCCACGCTTTTGCTGCTGGACGAACCGATGGCCGGCATGAACGTCGAGGAAAAAGAGGACATGAGCCGCTTTATCCTGGATGTGAACGACGAATTCGGAACCACGATTGCCCTGATCGAACACGACATGGGCGTGGTCATGGACCTGTCCGACCGTGTGGTCGTGATGGACTATGGCAAGAAAATCGGTGACGGCACGCCCGACGAGGTGCGCAACAACCAGGATGTGATCGACGCCTATCTTGGCGTGGCGCACGACTGAGGGAACAGACATGCCTGATCAACTACTCTATGCGATCGAAGTTACCCTGAACGGCCTGATGGCCGGGGTGCTCTACGCTCTCGTGGCGCTCGGCTTTGTGCTGATTTTCAAAGCGTCTGGTATTTTCAACTATGCGCAGGGCGTCATGGCCCTGTTCGCGGCAATGACCCTGGTGGGTATTCAGAACGGCCAAGTGCCCTTTGCCCACCTGATCAACGCCATCCTTGGCACGGAAATTCACCACTTTGGCTGGCATGTGCCCGCCCTTCTGGCGATCCTTCTGACGGCCTGTGTTATGGTGTTGTTCGCTTGGATTGTCGAACGATACATCCTGAAACATCTTGTCGGTCAGCCGGACATCATCCTGTTCATGGCGACCATCGGCATGGCCTATTTCATGGAAGGCTTCGGCGACCTTATGTGGGGTGCCGACATCAAGAAACTGGACGTGGGTCTGCCCCAGGGCGGTTCTCTGTGGCTGGAAGAAAACACGGCCTGGCTGGGCGGAGACGGCTTTTACGGCTTCTTCATCGACAAGCTGGACATGGTCGCCACCGTGGTTGCCGCCATCCTGGTGGCCTCGCTGGTCGCCTTCTCGCAATATACCAAACAGGGCCGTGCGATGCGGGCTGTTGCGGATGATCACCAGGCGGCTCTGTCGGTCGGTGTCTCGCTGCGCTTCATCTGGGTGTTGGTCTGGTCGCTGGCGGGCTTCGTCGCGCTGGTTGCGGGCATCATGTGGGGCGCCAAGTCCGGCGTTCAGTTCAGCCTGTCGCTGATCGCACTCAAGGCTTTGCCGGTGCTTATGCTGGGCGGTTTCACTTCGATCCCGGGTGCCATTGTTGGCGGTCTGATCATCGGTGTCGGTGAGAAACTGTTCGAATTCCTGATCGGGGCCCCCTTCCTGGGCGGCGCCACTGAAAACTGGTTCGCCTATATGCTGGCGCTCCTCTTCCTCGTCTTCCGGCCCCAGGGCCTGTTCGGCGAAAAAATCATCGAGAGGGTCTAACCGATGCTATACCGCGAAGCTGGTGATTTCAAAACGTCCTATGCCAAGGACAGCCAGACGTTCCCGATCAAGTTGGATCGGGTTGGATACTGGGCCCTTATGGCCGTTGCCTTTCTGGTGGTGCCCTTCTTTATCAACGATTACTGGGCCAACGCCGTGTTCGTGCCGTTCCTGATCTATGTAATCGCTGCATTGGGTCTGAACATTCTGACCGGATATGCCGGGCAGCTGTCGCTGGGCACCGGGGGGTTCATGGCTGTGGGCGCCTATGCCTGCTACAAGCTGATGACCTCATTCCCCGAAGTCAGCATGATCATCCATGTGCTTCTGGCGGGGGGGATCACGGCCCTGGTCGGCGTGATGTTCGGCCTGCCGTCCTTGCGCATCAAGGGCTTTTATCTGGCCGTGGCCACGCTGGCCGCCCAGTTCTTTCTGGTGTGGTTGTTCAACAAGGTGCCGTGGTTTTACAACTACTCGGCATCGGGTCAGATCAACGCACCTGAGCGGACGGTGTTCGGCATCATCGTGACAGGCCCCAACACCGAAGCCTGGGCGAAATACCTGTTTTGCCTGATCTTCGTCGTGGTGCTGGCATGGATCGCCCGCAACCTGACGCGCGGCATGGCTGGGCGTAAATGGATGGCGATCCGTGACATGGACATCGCGGCGGAAATCATCGGCGTGAATCCGTTGAAGGCGAAATTGACCGCCTTTGCAGTGTCGTCCTTCTTTGTCGGCATCGCAGGCGCTCTGTTCTTCTCGATCTATCTTGGGGCCGCCGAGGTTGGCGAAGCCTTCGGTATCCAGAAATCGTTCCTGATCGTGTTCATGATCATCATCGGCGGCCTTGGCTCGATCCTTGGCAGCTTTGCGGGCGCGGCCTTCATGGTGCTGATGCCGGTTCTGCTGAAAAACATCCTGGTGGGCGGCATGGGCTGGCCGACGGATCTGGCGGCACATCTGGAGTTCATCATCGTCGGTGGTTTGATCGTGATCTTCCTGATCGTCGAACCGCACGGGTTGGCGCAACTGTGGCGTCTGGCCAAAGAGAAAATGAGACTTTGGCCCTTCCCGCACTAGCGGGGCGGACCTACACCCAGATCGTGTCTCGAAGACGGGCACGACACTTGCAAACCTAGGGAGGAAAGCAAATGAATATGAAGAAAATCGCAGCGGCTACCGTCGCAGGCCTGATGATGGGCACCCCGGTCCTTGCGGACTTGGTGTTCCCGTCGCTCAGCTACCGGACCGGCCCCTATGCGGCTGGTGGTATTCCCTTCGCTGATGGATATGCGGATTACTTCACGCTGTTGAACGAGCGTGACGGCGGGATCGGCGGCGTGCGCGCCCAGGTTCCGGAATGCGAAACCGGCTACAACACCGAAAAGGGCGTTGAATGCTATGAATCGACCAAGGGCCAGGGCGCTCTGGTGTACCAACCCCTATCGACCGGCATCACCTATCAGTTGATCCCGAAAGTAACCGCTGACGGTATCCCGCTGCACACCATGGGCTATGGCCGCACCTCGGCAGCCAATGGCGACGTGTTCAGCCATGTGTTCAACTATCCGGCCAACTATTGGAACGGTGCCTCGCTGGCAGTGAACCACCTGTTGGAGCTGAACGACGGCGACATCAATGGCAAGTCCATCGCGCTGATCTATCACAACTCGGCTTACGGCAAGGAACCGATCCGCACGCTGGAAGATCTGGCCACCAAGCACGGTTATAAACTGACCCTGATCCCCGTGGATCACCCCGGTCAGGAGCAGAAATCGCAATGGCTGCAAATTCGTCGTGAAAAGCCGGACTATGTCCTGATGTGGGGCTGGGGCGTGATGAACCAGGTTGCCGTCCAGGAAGCCGCCAACATCCGATACCCGATGGAAAACTTCATCGGTGTGTGGTGGTCGGGTGCCGAACATGACGTGCTGCCCGCAGGCGAAGCTGCCCACGGCTATAAGGCTGTAACCTTCCACAATGTCGGTGACGATTTCCCGGTATTTGACGACCTGCAGAAATACGTTGTCGACAAAGGTCTGGCTGCTGGCGCTGGCGACCAGATTGGCACCGCAGGGTACAACCGCGGTTTGTATGCCGCCATGTTGGCTGCTGAAGCTGCAGGCAAAGCACAGTCCATGACTGGTGTGGCCGACATCAACGCCGCGCAAATGCGTGACGCGATGGAAGCTCTGGAAATCACCGAAGAGCGTATGGCCGAACTGGGCATGCCCGGTTTTGGCCCCAGCTTCAAAGTGACCTGCGCCAACCACGGCGGTCCGGGCACCGGTGCCATCGCACAGTGGGACGCAACGGCCAAAGCCTGGAGCCTGATCACCGAATTCGCCGAATCGGATATGTCCGTTATTCAGCCGCTGATCGACGCCGACTCGGCCGCTTATGCGGCTGAAAACAACATCGAACCGCGCTGCAACTAAGCCGCTTTGACAGACTCGTCCGGGCCCGCACCCCGTGGGCCCGGACACAATCGAAACGAATTCAGACAGGACGACCAAGATGCTGGACGCCGCAGAGACCCAAGAGACCCTTCTGGAGGTCAACAATATCGAGGTGATCTATAATCACGTGATCCTTGTGTTGAAGGGCGTAAGCCTGAATGTTCCCAAAGGCGGGATCACGGCCCTTCTGGGCGGTAACGGTGCGGGCAAGACGACCACGCTCAAAGCGATCTCGAACCTCTTGCACTCGGAACGTGGCGAAGTCACCAAGGGCTCGATCGAGTTCCGTGGCGAAAACGTCGCCGAATCCAACCCCGCTGCTTTGGTGCAGCGCGGCGTTATCCAGGTGATGGAGGGCCGCCGGTGTTTCGAACACCTGACAGTCGAAGAAAACCTGCTGACCGGCGCCTATACGCGGTCGGACGGCAAGGGTGCCATCGCTGATGACCTTGAAATGGTCTACAAGTATTTCCCGCGGCTGCGCGAGCGCCGCAAATCCCAGGCCGGGTATACTTCGGGCGGGGAACAGCAGATGGTTGCCATGGGCCGCGCTCTGATGAGCCGCCCTGAGTGCATCCTGCTGGACGAACCGTCCATGGGCCTGGCACCGCAACTGGTCGAACAGATCTTTGAGATCGTGAAATCGGTGAACGAAAACGAAGGCGTGACCTTCCTGCTGGCCGAACAGAACACCAACGTCGCCCTGCGCTATGCGCACTATGGCTATATCCTGGAATCAGGCCGCGTTGTGATGGACGGCCCCGCTGCCGAACTGCGCGAGAACCCGGACGTCAAGGAATTCTATCTGGGCATGTCGGATGACGGGCGCAAATCCTTCCGCGACGTGCGGTCCTATCGTCGCCGGAAGCGTTGGCTGGCCTGATGCGCCGCAAAACGCAACATATGTCATCGGCTATTGGCGAGCCGACAGGGGACGTGCGCCCAGCGTGTTTTCCCTTGGGCTCAGGCGACCTGGTCGCGCAGGGCGTCCAGTTGGGCGCAGGCTTGGTCCCGGTTCAACGCCGGGCGCATGGCCACGACCTGACCGGTTTCCTCGACGGTTGTGCCATACCGGACCTGCCCCAGGCTGAAGGCCAGACGCAGCCGCTTGGCGGCGCGCGACTGGGACAGCCAGGCGGCCTGCTCGATGCGCAGCGCTTCGGAGTTGATCAAGAAGAACCACTTGCGATCGGTGGCGTCGAGCATCTCGGCCAGCGTGTCGTAAACGACATTCACGTCGCCCGAATGGCGCAAGGTCAGGCCGGACAGGTCGATTTCGGCAATCCGGCGGGCGTCGTCCAGACGCAGGCGCCCGGTGATCTGATCCACCGCGTATTGCGGCGTGCGGTTCAGCTTGGCGACCCGGGTCGAGGGCAGCTGCGCAATCCGCGCCAGCGCCGCATCGCGGTCGGCAAACAGGTTCGGGTTGAACGCATCCGTGCCCGCCGTGCGGATCAGTTCTCTGCGCGCGATGTCGCTGTTGTCCAGTTTCACCGTGGCCATGGCATGGGCCTTGGTCAACGCCTTGCCGCGCTGCGTCTGGGCCACCCAGGCAAAGCTGTCGACGCGCAGACCTGTCACGTGCAGCAGGAAGAACCACCTGTCCTCGCCGCTGTCGGCAATCGCCGCGTGGATCTGGTCATAGACCCCGTTCACATCGGCCGAGCTGTCCAGAATGAGCCCGGTAAAATCGACCTCCACCGTCTGGGTGGTGTCATCAAAATGAACTCGGTTGGCCATATCGGTCATCACATCGGCTTTCTTTCTGCGTTGCGGCGTAATCTATGCCAATTCGTCCCCAGTATACAATTGCACGCAGTGCATGGCCGGGTTTCGCCCCGCGACATGCTCTGCCCTTCACAAAAGGGTTCTTTCCATGTCTGACTTCTTCGACACGCTGGAAACCCGGTCCGCCGATCAACGCGCGGCCGATTTGACACAGGCCCTTCCGGCCCAGATTGCTCGCGCTCAGGTGTTGGCGGGTTTTTCAGGCAGCTTGGGTGGCGTTGACGCCGCCGCAATCACCTCGGCTGAGGCCCTGGCCTCCCTGCCAGTGCTGCGCAAATCCGAGATCGGTAAAGCCCAGGCCGCTGATGGTCCGCTGGGGGGCTTTGCCGCCCTGCCAACCCACGAATTCGCCCATATCTTCCAATCCCCCGGCCCGATTTACGAACCCGGCGGCACCGGCCATGACTGGTGGCGCATGGGGCGTTTCCTGGCCGCCTGCGGCATTGGCAAGGGCGATATCGTGCAGAACTGTTTTGGCTATCACCTGACACCCGCCGGCATGATCTTTGAAAATGGCGCGCGGGCCGTTGGCGCCGCTGTCGTGCCCGCTGGCGTTGGCCAGACCGAGCTGCAAGTGCGCGCTGCCGCCGACATCGGCACCACCGCGTACGCCGGGACGCCCGATTACCTGAAGGTCATTCTGGACCGGGCTGATGCGGATGGCGTGAAGCTGAAAATCACCAAGGCCGCCGTGGGCGGGGGTGCTCTGTTCCCCAGTTTGCGTCAGGAATATGCAGATCGCGGCATCATGTGCTTGCAAAGCTATGCCACCGCCGATCTGGGCAACATCGCCTATGAAAGCCCGGCGATGGAGGGCATGATCATCGACGAACACGTGGTCGTCGAAATCGTACGCCCCGGCACCGGCGACCCTGTTGCGCCGGGTGAAGTGGGCGAGGTCGTGGTCACCACGTTGAACCCCGATTATCCGCTGATCCGCTTTGCCACCGGCGATCTGTCCGCCACTCTGCCCGGGATCAGCCCCTGTGGCCGCACCAATACGCGCATCAAGGGGTGGATGGGCCGCGCCGACCAGACCACCAAGATCAAAGGCATGTTTGTGCGCCCTGAACAGGTCGCGGCCTTTGTCGCCAAACATGACGATGTGGCCCGTGCCCGCGTGATCGCGGCGCGTGAAGGCGAAAGTGACATCATGGTGGTGCAGATCGAAACCGACGCCACCGATGCCAATGCTTACGCCGGATCAATCGTCGACACTCTGAAGTTGAAGGCCAAGGTCGAACTGGTCGCCAAAGGCAGCCTGCCCAACGACGGCAAGGTCATCGAAGACACGCGCAGCTACGACTGACGCACAAAGTTACCTCCCGGAAAAGCCCCGTGGCCGTTTGGCGCGGGGTTTTTCTTTTGCGCAGGGATCACATTTTGGTGCTTCACGCGATTGCGATGGCCCGAGCCCTTGCCCCTGTCGCTGCGTTGGCCGATATCTGGGCCAACCTGTAACCCGGAGGCCCCATGTATCGTTCCCCCTTGACCCGTCGCACCGTTTTGCTGGGTGCATCCGCAATGCTTGCGACCCCCAGCCTTCTTCTTGCCCAGCCGCGCCGCAATATTTCGTCTTTTCGCACGCAGGCTTGGCAGGACCATTTTGAAACGCTTGGAGTAGGCTGTCTGCTGGCCGACATCACCAGCCGCGCGGTGCATTACTGGGGCGGGGATGGGGACACCTATCGCCTGTTCCCGTCGTCAATTCCCAGGAGCGAGGATCTGACCCGGCGTGGATATACCGAAGTGAAGCGCAAGGCACAAAACCCCAGTTGGACGCCGACGCCCTCCATGCGGGCCGAAGACCCCGACCTGCCGATCCGCATGGATGGTGGCGCGCCGGGCAACCCTTTGGGCACCCGGGCCATGTATCTGGGCTGGCCCGCCTATCTGGTGCACGGCACCCATGACACCCGAAAGATCGGGCGCCAAAGTTCGTCTGGCTGCATTGGTCTGTACAACAAACATGTCGAATCCCTGTACGAGATGGTTCAGATCGGCACGCAGGTGCTGTTGCTGTAAGGCGCTGACCTAGTCCTGAAACACATAGGTGCCCGGCGCGGCCTCTAGCGGTGGCAATTCCTTGGTGCCGATCTTTGGCGGTGTGGTCTGACCGCTGGAGTGCTCCTGCAACCAGGCCAGCCAAGGTGTCCACCAGCTCCCCTCTTGGGTGTCATGCCGGTCAACCCAGGTGTCCGGGTCCATATAGTTGATACCCGGCGTGCGGTGGCCCAGACGGAAATGGCGGTGCTTGTGGCCGGGTTCCGACAGGATGCCACCATTGTGCCCCCCTGAGGTCAGGCAGAAGCGCAAGTCGCCCTCGGTAAACAAGGTGGCCTTATAGACCGACTTCCACGGTGCGATGTGATCCTTTTCGGTGCCCAGCACGAAGAACGGCGCATCAATATCCTTTAGCGCGATCACCTTGCCCTCTACCGCAAACCGTCCGGCGGTCAGGCGGTTTTCCAGAAACAGACTGTGCAGGTATTCGCTGTGCATCCGGTACGGCATGCGGGTCGCGTCGGCGTTCCAGGTCAGGATGTCGGCCTGTCGGTCATCCTGGCCCAGGAAATAGCGGCCAATCACCCGGCCCCAGATCAGATCGCGCGCCGCAAGGGCCTGAAAGGCTCCGGCCATTTGGCCTTCTTCCAGCACGCCCTGATCCCACATCATATCGTCCAGAAACGCGACCTGGCTTTCGTCCAGAAACAGCATCAGTTCGCCTGCCTCGGTGAAATCGGTCTGCGCCGCCAACAGGGTGATCGACGCCAAACGGTCATCGCCTTCGCGGGCCATGGTGGCCGCCGCAATCGACAGGATGGTGCCGCCCAGGCAATACCCCGTGGCGTGGATTTTCTGGTCCGGGACGATCTGGCCAATGACCTCCAGCGCCGCCATCACGCCCTTGCGGCGATAGTCATCCATGCCCAGATCACGATGCGCAGAGGTCGGATTGATCCAGCTGATCGCGAACACGGTGAACCCCTGTTCGACCAGATACGAGATCAGCGAATTTTCCGGGCTGAGGTCCAGGATGTAGAATTTCATGATCCAAGCGGGCACGATCAGGATCGGTTCGGCCTCCACAGTGTCAGTCTGTGGCGCATACTGGATTAGCTCGAACAATTCGTTGCGATACACGACCTGACCAGGGGTGCAGGCGATGTTTTCGCCGACTTTGAACTCCTGCGGGCAGTCGGGACAATCGCCGGTCATCTGCTGGCGCAGGTCGCGCATCATGTACTGCGCACCTTCAACCAGATTGCGCCCGCCATCCTTCATCGTCTTCTCCAGCACCTCAGGGTTCAGGGCGGGGATGTTTGTCGGCGACATGGCGTCCAACGCCTGATGAGTCATGAAGTTGACGCGGTTTATGTTGGGCTGACGTGCGCCGCGCACGGGTTGGGTGGCGGCCTCCCACCAATCCTCGGTGGCCAGGAAATTCTGTTTCAACAGGCTGAAGGGGGGCGTGTTCCAGGCTGGGTGACTGAACCGGTGGTCGCCGGGCAGGGGCGCAAACCCGTCACCGGTCATCATCCCGGTGGTCAGCTTGGCCATGTTCTGGCCGGCGTGTTCCATCAGCTCCAACTGGCGTCCTGGCGCGCGGGCCATATGGGCGAACCAATCGCCCCAAGCGGCCATCGCGGCATTGGGCGACTGCCCCTTGGTCAGGCGCGCGGTCATTGCCCGCGTGGCACGATCCAGCGTGTCATAAGGATGGGGGGTGGGTTTTTTCGTCTCGGGCATGGTCCACTCGGTCATTGTGCAGTTGCAGCATTATTCCCGAGCTATGTGGCGAAATTGCGAAAGTCAGCCCCGGCAAGCCGTGCAAATTGACGCAGTTGGGGTAATTGCCTGTGCAAAGGCACATATGCGCGAAAAAAAGGCCTGCCAGGTTTCCCGGACAGGCCATTTTTTCGAAGCTCGGTAAGCTCAGCCCTGGCGGGCTTTGAACCGGCGCTGCGTTTTGTTGATCACATAAACGCGGCCTTTACGGCGCACGACGCGACAGTCGCGATGCCGGTTTTTAAGCGAGCGGAGCGAATTACGGACTTTCATGGCCCTTCTCCTTCTTCCCGGCGCGCGAGGCGCCTGATTGCCTTTTGCCAGATTTCTCTGACGGTTCATGGTGGGCGATACTGGGATCGAACCAGTGACCCCTTCGATGTCAACGAAGTGCTCTACCGCTGAGCTAATCGCCCGAAATCTTCATTCAGTCCCGGTTTGCGGCCCGGAGCCAAACGCACACAGCGCGGGATGAGCCGCGCCGGTTCGCGTGTCTATAAAAGGAGTCGTTCAGGTGCACAAGGGCTTTTAGACAAGGAATTTTTGTCTTTATATGGTCGGGAAGGAAATCGGATGACAAAACCGCCCTATACCCTGTCCATGCCATCGACCAGATCGACCTCGGTGGTGTTCGCTTCGCCTCACAGCGGGCGGGACTATTCGTGGGCCTTCACGCGTCGATCCATGCTGGATGAACGCGCCATCCGCTCATCAGAAGACGCGTTTATTGATCGCCTGTATGGGACTGCGCCAAGCCATGGCGCACCCTTGTTGGCGGCTGCGGCGCCCCGGGCCTTTGTCGATCTCAATCGCGGAGCCGAGGAATTGGACCCGGCCCTTATTCGCGGGATACGCAAGCCGGGCGGGCACAATCCCCGCGTCGCATCCGGGCTGGGGGTTATTCCGCGCGTCGTTTCCGGGGGGCGCGAGATCTATCGCGGCAAGCTGACCTTGGGCGAAGCCCAAGGGCGCCTGAACGATGTCTGGTATCCCTATCACGCCGCCTTGCAACAGCTATTGGACCAAAGCCGCGCGTTGTTCGGCGAGGCGATCCTGATTGATTGTCACTCCATGCCACACGAGGCCCTCGACAGCCTGTGTCGCACCCAAAAACGCAAACCCGAGGTGGTTCTGGGCGACCGGTTTGGGGCCGCGGCCGACGCTGATATCGTTGACCGTGTCGAAGCTGCATTTGTGCGGGCGGGGTTCTATGTGGTGCGAAATTCGCCCTTTGCTGGGGCCTATATGGCCCAGCACTATGGTCGCCCGTCACGTCGGCAGCACGTGATTCAGGTCGAAATCGACCGATCCTTGTATATGAACGAACGTCAGATCCGGCCGAACGGCAATTTCGCCAATGTCCAGGCACAGCTGTCACAGATCATTGCCGAAGTCGCAGAAGTTGGGCAGCCTGAACTGCCCTTGGCCGCCGAGTAACGCTTAGCTTGCCCGCACTTCGCCGCGCCACTTGTTCAGTGCGCGCAGCAACTTGTCCGAGGTTGCCTTGTATTCGCCGTCCATCAGGGCAAAGGCCTCGCTTTTCTTACCGGCCATGGCCAGAACCGCGATGTCCTGTGCCAGGCGGTGGAAATCCGCGTGGACCCGTTTCGTCACCAGATATGGTTTGCCGGACCGGGTTGCGGCGTCCAGTTCGGGGCCGTACAGCCATTGCCCGAATGCACATTTATCATCACAGCCGATGTCTTCGACGGCGGTTTCGCATTCGCCTTTGTTGATCGCGGTTGTCAGCTTTAGCTTCTAGGTCCCGTGGGACCCCACCGCAGCCTGAATTTCACCTTCAAGTCTTACTTTGTCCATCACGCGTCTCGTTATTTCAATCATGCCCGCACGCCATTCGTGCACCATAGTTTTGGCAAAAAGAGTGCGAACTTTAGGTTAAAGGTCGCAGGAAAAATCGTTGAATTTTATCGGATCGCGCGGCCTCTGAGGATCGCTCCGTCGCCGAACCTGGCCCGAATCGCATCCGTGGCCTTTTCCGCCGCGCGCCGTTGCGGGGCCTGGGGATCCAGCAAATCGCCCGAACTGTCTGCCCCAACGGCAGAGCCCAGCTCGCTGATCCCCACACCAATCAGGCGAAATGGCCCTTGATCGGCCACCGTATCAAACAGCGCGCGCGCGGTGCGATAGATGCGGTCGGCGCTTTGGGTCATGTCGGGCAGGCTGATCCGCCGGCTCAGGCTGGAATGATTTGCGCGCTTCAGCTTTAGCGTCACGATACGCCCGGCCGTGTCCTTGGCCTTGGCGCGATCCGCGACCTTTTCCGACAGGCGCCACAGGTGCCCGTCCAGGATATCGGTGTTGGCAGTATCTTCGAAAAACGTGGTTTCATTCGAGATGGATTTCATCGGTTCATGCGAGGAAACACGGCGATGATCCTGCCCCCGGGCCAGATGCCACAACCGGTCCCCCATGCCGCCGAAACGTGCGTGCAGGTCGCCCCTGTCCCACCGCAGCAGGTCGGTAAATGTGCGAATTCCGGCCTTGTCCAAAGACGCCTGCATCGCCGGGCCGACGCCCCAGATCATGCGCACGGGCTTGTCGTGCAGAAACGCCATCGTCTCGGCCTTGCCGATCACCGAAAAGCCGCGTGGTTTGTCCAGATCTGAGGCGACCTTGGCCAGAAACTTGTTATGCGACAGACCGATAGAGCCGGTCAGCCCCAGTTCTTCGTCCATCCGTTTCACAAGACGCGCCAGCATTACGGCGGGCGGATGGCCGTGCAACCTTTCGGTTCCGGTCATGTCGATAAAGGCCTCGTCCAACGACAAGGGTTCGATGGATGGCGACAGTTCATCCATCAGGGCGCGGATCTGTTTTGACACGGCCGCATAGTGACTGCCGCGCGGTTTGATCACCACGCCGTCGGGGCACAGTTTCAGCGCCTGAAACATCGGCATGGCAGATTTCACACCGCGAATGCGCGCGACATAACAGGCGGTCGACACGACGCCCCGTTTGCCGCCGCCAATGATCACTGGCTTGTCTGCCAATTCGGGGTTGTCGCGCTTTTCGACGCTGGCATAGAAGGCGTCGCAATCCATATGCGCGATCGACAGGCTGTAAAGTTCGGGGTGCGACAGCACGCGCGGCGACCGGCAGGACGGGCAACGGCGTCCGGCAGGGAATTCATTCAGGCAATCGCGGCACAGGGATGGCATGGCAGGTTTTTACCCCAAATGGCAGACCGGGACAAACGATCTGCTGCCAAAGTGCGGTTGGAAATTGCCCCCCTTGGCGTGGCAAGCTATCGTGGAAACAACACAGGGGCACGGGGTGACAGAAATCGCTGCTTTGCGCCGTAAGTTCTTGAAGATATGGCAATCTGCCCCCACATGCTCGGCATTGAACAAAAGACTTGGACAGGAGACATCATGAACAACCAAGATATTCTCGGGCAGCTTCTGGGCGCGAACATCGTGCCGCTTCTGCTGGCCGCATTCATTATCATCAGCATTTTCCTGGGCGTGCGCATCGTGCCGCAGTCCGAGAAGTTCGTGGTTGAACGGTTTGGCCGTCTGCAAAAGGTGCTGGGACCGGGCATCAATTTTATCGTGCCATTTCTGGACCGTGTGCGCCACAAGGTGTCGATCCTGGAGCGTCAGCTGCCCACCGCCAGCCAGGACGCGATCACCAAGGATAACGTGCTGGTCGCGGTCGAAACCTCGGTTTTCTATCGCATTCTGGAACCGGAAAAGACTGTGTATCGTATCCGCGACGTGGACGCGGCGATTGCCACCACCGTGGCGGGGATCGTGCGGTCCGGCATCGGTGAAATGGATTTGGATGAGGTCCAGTCGAACCGCAATGAGTTGATCGAGAAGATCAAACAACAGGTCGCAGACGCGGTGGATGACTGGGGCATCGAAGTGACACGCGCCGAAATTCTGGACGTGAACCTGGATCAGGCCACCCGCGAAGCAATGCTGCAACAGCTGAATGCTGAACGCGCCCGTCGCGCGCAGGTGACCGAGGCCGAGGGCTCGAAGCGGTCGGTTGAGCTGAACGCGGACGCCGAACTGTACGCCGCAGAACAAATCGCCAAAGCCCGCCGGATTTCCGCTGACGCCGAGGCCTATGCGACCGAGGTTGTGGCCAAAGCGATCAAGGAAAACGGTATCGAGGCGGCGCAGTATCAGGTTGCTCTGAAACAGGTCGAAGCCCTGGCGGCGGTTGGTGCGGGGTCGGGCAAACAGACCATTATCCTGCCCGCCAGTGCCATTGAGGCCTTTGGCGACGCCTTCAACATGCTGAAAGGGAAATCGTCGTGACCATTTGGGATGTTTGGTGGGTCTGGGTCGCTGGTGCGCTTGTGCTGGCCATTCTGGAAATTTTTGCGCCCGGGTTCATTTTTCTGGGCTTTGCCATCGGGGCCGCTGCGATCGGAGCGTTGATCGCGCTGGGTCTTGGCCTGGCCCTGGCTTGGCTGCTGGTCGTCTTTGCCATGGTGTCGCTGATCGCCTGGATCGTGATGCGCCAGGCGTTTGGTATCCGCAAAGGTCAGGTGAAAACCTGGGACACGGATATCAACGAAAACTAAGGCGTTTGCGGCGGGGCTTTCCCCGTCACACCGCCCACCCGCCTTTCCCAACAGCGTTGGGGGGGATTGCCATAATGGCATTTTACCAATCGCCCGCGCGGGGCAGATCACACCGCAACCTCCCCCCTCCCCGGCAAATCTATATTGCAGACTGACTCGCAGATATGAATGAAATGCGGAAGGTGGGGCCTAAGCAGCGGTTACGAAACGCTGCAAACCTGTCCGAAAAATGGGTTCCCTTCAGCGCCACGAAGGCTGATTCGGCGCGTTTCAAAGCCAGTTCTCAACGCCACAGAATTCAGAAAATGGCATTCTACAAAATCTGCAAGATACACAGCCAAGGCTTTGCGGACCTGAAGCTCCCAACGCCATCAATCGCGCCCGGATGCCATAAAGCGGCCCTCTGGCTCAGCCGAAATATGGTTCCCGATGGTGAAACTTGATGACCCCGGAGATGCTCATTTTCACGCCCAAAATTTTGCGAACAGGTCTTCCGCGTGGTCGACGAATGTCACGATGGGCTTGGGCTCGTCTCTTTGTGTGGCTTTTTATGGCCAAAAATCTTGCGGACCAGAACAAAGAACAAGGGCACAAAGATGATGCCAAGAACTGTCCCGGTGATTGTTCCACCAAGCACCGCAGCCCCGACAGAACGGCGACCGCCAGAACCCGCCCCAGACGAAAGCACCAGTGGGACAACGCCAAGAGAGAAGGCCAGCGAGGTCATGATGATCGGGCGGAAGCGTTGCTGGGCCGCCGTCAGAACAGCGTCGTAAAGCTCTTTGCCACTTTCAGCCTGATCGCGGGCGAATTCGACGATGAGAATGGCGTTCTTGCCGGTCAGGCCAATGACTGTGAGGAGGCCCACCTGAAAGAACACGCCGTTCTGAAACCCAAAATTCCAGGCGGTAAAAAGCGTGCCCAAGATCCCGATCGGCATGGCCAGCATGACGGAAAACGGGATCGCCCAGCTTTCGTAAAGGGCGGCAAGACAAAAGAACACCGCGGCGAGAGATAGGGCATACAGCAAGGGTGCCTGAGAGCCGGAATCCCGTTCCTCGAGAGAAAGCCCCGTCCAGGCGACAGAGAAACCGGGCATTTGATCAACAAAGCTTTCGATTTCGGCCATGGCTTCGCCTGTGGCCACGCCCGCCGCCGGGGCCCCCTGAATCTGCATCGCGGGCGTGCCGTTATAGCGGTTGAGCCCCTGTGGCCCATAGACCCAGCGTTCGCTTGCAAAGCTGGAGAACGGCACCAGATTGCCCGAATTGTTACGCACCCGCCATCTCCGCAAATCAGAAGGCGTTGCACGCGAGTCGGCGTCGCCTTGAACGAAGACACGTTTGGTGCGGCCACTGTCGTTGAAGTCATTCACATAGGTCCCGGCCATGGCGATGGCGAGCGTGTTCCCCACGGTCGTGGGGGAGACCCCCATGGCGCCAGCCGCACGCCAATCGATATCCAATTTGAACTGAGTTGAATCTTCAAGCCCGGAAGGACGCGCTGAGGCGATGAGCGGGCTTTGCGCCGCCATTCCCAGCACCGTATTACGGGCTTCCAACAGTTGTTCATGTGATTGCCCAGCCTGGGCTTGCAGAAAGAAATCAAAGCCGGAAACATTGCCAAGCTCAATCACAGCCGGCGGCACAATCGGAAAGGCCATGGCCTCTTTGATGCCCATCATTGCAGGGAAGGCACGTCCGGCAAGCGCCTGAACGGATTGCGCGGGGCTTGGACGCTCTTCCCAGTCTTTCAGCCGAACAAAAGCAAGGCCATTGTTTTGACCTATACCGCTAAAGGAGAAACCAGCAACACTGAACACGGATTCAATGCTCTCGCCTTCGTTGTTCATGAAATGATCTCGAATTTGATCCGTTGCCCTAAGCGTGTTCTCGGTCGTGGTCCCGGATGGACCTTGGACAAGCGCCAACATGATGCCTTGATCCTCATCCGGCAAAAATCCCGTGGGCGTTTGCGTAAACAGCCAAGCGATCCCGGCGCCCATCAAGGCATAAATCATCAGCATCCGCAGCGGACGACGGATAACAAAACCAACCGTCCACGTATATCCGCCCGTGAGCTTTTCAAACATGCGGTTGAACAGCCCAAAGGGGCCGCGTGCTGAATGATGGGCGTCTTTGCCGCGCAGCAACGTGGCACATAGTGCAGGCGTAAGCGTGAGAGCCACCAGAACCGACAAACTCATGGCAGAGATGATCGTCACCGAGAACTGGCGATAGATCACGCCGGTCGAGCCACCGAAAAAGGCCATGGGGATGAACACCGCAGACAGCACAAGAGCGATCCCAATCAACGCGCCAGTGATCTGATCCATAGACTTGCGGGTTGCCTCGCGCGGGGACAATCCCTCCTCCTCCATGATCCGTTCGACATTTTCGACCACAACGATTGCGTCATCAACCAGCAGGCCGATGGCAAGCACCATCGCCAGCATGGTCAATACGTTGATGGAATATCCAAAGACCGACAGAATCGCGAATGTCCCCAACAAGACAACCGGAACCGCAAGCGTCGGAATAAGTGTGGCCCGAAAGCTTTGCAGGAACAAAAGCATCACAAGGAACACCAGCCCGATTGCCTCAATCAGCGATTTTTGTACTTCGTGAATGGAGATTTCGATGAATGGTGTGGTGTCATACGGAACGACATAGCTCATGCCCTCAGGGAAGAACTCGGCATAGTCGTCGATCAGATCACGCACGCGTTTTGATGTGTCGAGCGCGTTGGCACCCGGGGCCAGCTGGATCGCCATCCCCGAGGCGGGATTGCCGTTGTACTGCGCGATGGTCATATAGTTTTCCGCGCCGATCTCGACGCTGGCGACGTCATCCAGCAGAACCAGACCGCCATCGGTTTCAGACCGCAGAATGATATTGCGGAAATCTTCGGGCGTCTCCAGCAGGGACTGCGCCGTGATCGTCGCGGTGAAGGCCTGCCCCGCGGGGGCGGGGAGCGAGCCAAAGGACCCCGCCGAAATCTGCGCATTCTGAGAGGACACAGCCGAGACAACATCTGACGGCGTCATATCGAATGCCGCGAGCTTTGACGGATCAAGCCAGATCCGCATCGCGTATTTCGCCCCGAAAACCTGTGTGCTGCCGACACCTTCGACCCGGCTGAAGGCATCCACAAGATTGGAGCTGAGGTAGTCCGACAAATCGGCCTGATCCATGCTGCCATCCTCAGAGATGACACCGATCACCATCAGGAACCCTGCGGCCGCTTTCTGAACCGTAACACCCTGACGCTGCACCGCTTCAGGCAAAAGCGCGGTCGCCTGTGACAGTTTGTTTTGCACCTGAACCTGAGCGATATCAGGGTCGGTGCCGGTCTCAAATGTCAGGGTGATTGTGGCCGACCCGGACGAGGTCGAGGACGACGAAACATACCGCATCCCGTCAAGGCCGGTCATCTGTTGTTCGATGATCTGCGTAACCGTATTGGCCACTGTATCGGCAGAAGCGCCCGGATAGGTCGCATTGATCGCCACCGAAGGCGGTGCAATCTGCGGATATTGCGCCACGGGAAGCGTAAAGACCGACAGCAGGCCCAAGCCCATAATGAGGATCGAAATCACCCAGGCAAAAACCGGGTGGTCAATAAAAAAACGGGCCATGGGATACTTTCAAATCTGAGCTCAGTTGTTTTCGGCGGGCGCCTCTGCGGCCCCTTGTTCTTGCGGAGATACGACCGCCCCGGGGGCGGTCTTTTGCAGACCGACCACAATGACGCGATCACCGTCCGCGACGCCGGCGGTCACAACCCAGTCCGTGCCATGGTCGCGCAAAACCGTCAGGGCCCGCTGTTCGACGACATTTTCGGCATTGACGATCAGCGCCATAGGTTCCCCCCGGCGGTTTCGGGTCACGGCCTGCTGCGGCACCAATATCGCATTTTTTACAACACCTTGCGGCATCTCAACCTGCACATACATGCCAGGCAGAAGAAATCGTTCAGGGTTGGGAAAGGACAGTCGCAGCACAATGGTGCCCGTGTCTTCCTTCACGTGGGGTTCAGCGGCAGAAAGCTCTCCCTGGTGCTCATAGATCGTGCCATCGGCAAGTCTGAGCTCGACAATCTGTCCCAGCGTGTCCGCGAAATCAGTTCCCTGACCGGCCCGTCGCCAGCGCAGCATGTCTGCGGCCGCCTGTGTGACATCAACATGAACCGGATCCAGCGCGCGAATGGTGGTTAGGGCATTGGCCTGACCAGACGTCACCAGCGCACCCGGACTGACTGCGCTCAGCCCGGCAACCCCCGCGATGGGGGCAAGAATTGTGGTGCGCTCCAGATCAATTTCAGTCGAGAGCACCTGAGCTATCGCGACCTTGGTCGCGGCTTCTGCTGCGTCACGGGCCGAAATGGCGTTGTCCAAATTCTGTTGTGAAACAACATTGCGGGACTTCAATTCCTGCTGTCGATCATATTCGCGCTCCGCCGAGGCGAGCAAGGCGTTTGCTTGGGCAAGCTGTGCCTCTGCAAGCGTTTTCTGAGCTTCGTATGAGGCGGCGTCGATCTGGTACAGCGGATCACCCTTTGCAACGGGACGGCCTTCAACAAAGAGACGTTCGCGGATCAGCCCATTCACTTGCGGGCGGACTTCTGCCTCGGAAGAGGCGGCGACCCGACCGGGAAGCGGGGCGGTCAAAGTCACGTCACCGGCTTTCAGTGTAACAACTGTGACCGCTGCCGGTGGGCGTTCTTGCTGAGCGGTAGAAGCCAGCGGCAGACCTGTAGCAACGACAAGCACAGCAGAAAATAGATGTAGGCGTGCAAAAAGAGAACGGGACATAGAGGATGGCTCCAGTAGATAGGCCGATCAAGCGGATCGGTGGTGGAAAAGTAAACCCGTGCAAATTTTCGTCCCTAGGGGCGATATGAGAAATTTGCTCTTGCTCTTGTTCCGCCGTTAAAGAAACCGGATGGTTTTGTAAAGCAAAATTGGTTTGTATGAGGTTACGTGGCCCCAAAAACTGCAATAGAAGATCATCCTATGAAAAATGTGGCAAAACCCAAGGAAGACGAGGCCGACTGTTGCGGCAAGCCGCGGCGCGGGCGCCCTCTGCAAATGGATCCATCGGAGCGAGAGACCGCGATTCTCATGGTGACAGCGCAATTGCTTATGACGGTGCCCTTCGATGAGGTGACGATGGCTGTGATTGCGTGCCGTGCGGGCATGTCAAAACGGACGGTCTATTTACACTTCAAGAACCGGGAAGAGTTGATGGTACGCGCTATTGAGGACATTTCGCGTACGGTTTTTCGACCGCTGAATACTGAGGATGCCCAACGGCCATTGCGGGAACGGTTATCGTTGTTGCTGCGGGTCAATGAGCCGCCGGGAAGCGATGCAAGCAAGTTGGAAGTCCTGCGTTCAATCATCGCCAAGGCGCAAACTTATCCGGTCCTAGCGCAGCAACTGCACGCGAACGGGCGCGGCGCTGTCGTCGGTTTTGTTCGGGCGGAAATTTCACGGGCAGTGGACAGCGGCGAGATCGCGCTGGTGCCGTCTGATCTGGAAATGGCGGCCGAAACGCTCTTGGATATGGCTTGTGAGAACATCCTGACACGCTTACTGCACCCCGGATTGACCTTGCTGGACGCCGCCAAAGTGGAACGTCGCCGTGAGTTTGCAATCACTGTATTTCTGCATGGCTGTTCGCCCTAAAGGCTTCATGTTGACCTTTGCAAAGGGCGATGCGACCGATGCAAGGGGGCATGAGGCGGCTAAGCACCGTTTGCCTGCTGGTGCATTCGGGTTCGCGTGGTTTGGGCGTTGGAGCGCAAAAAGTCAGACAGCACAGTCCAGCCGTGACACCCATCTGTTACACCAACAGTTGGAACGCGGTCGCCCCGTGCGCAGCTTCAAAGGCGCACGGTTTCACGCGATATTGTCTCAGGCCCCAGCCAGTTCTGCCAACACGGCCTGCGCGGCGGCGCGGGGGTCGGGGGCGTTGCGGATCGGGCGGCCCACCACGATGTGGTCGACCCCGTCGGCAATCGCCTGCGCCGGGGTGGCGACGCGTTTCTGGTCGCCCAGGGCGGCGCCCGCGGGGCGCACGCCGGGGGTGACGATCAGCTTGCCGGTGGCCTCGGGCAGGGCGCGGATCAAGGTGGCCTCTTGCGGTGAGGCGATGACACCGTCGGCGCCTGCGGCCAACGCGTTGCAAGCACGTTCCAGCACCAGATCGCGCACATCACCGGGTTTGATCAGCGACGCGTCCAGGTCGGCGCGGTCCAACGAGGTCAGGATGGTCACGGCCAGGATTTTCATGTCCTTGCCGCCTTTGCCTTCCTGGGCGGCGCGCACCACGTGGGGATCGCCATGCACGGTCAGGAAGTCCAGATCGAACTGAGCCAGGCCACGCACTGCGGCCTCGACCGTATTGCCGATGTCAAACAGCTTCATGTCCAGAAAGATGCGCTTGCCGCGTTCGTCCTTCAGCTCATTTGCCAAGGCCAACCCGCCGCCGGTCAACATGCCCAGACCGATTTTGTAGAAATTCACCGCATCGCCCAGCGTTTCGGCCAGTTTCAGCCCCTCCAACGCGTTGGGGACATCAAGGGCTACGATCAGGCGGTCATCTGCTGTGGGCTGGGACATGGGGCGCTCCATTACATGTGGTCACCCGCATCTGCGCCAAACCGCCCCGAAAGGTCAAGCTGCGGTGATTGTCGCGGTGGTGACATCGACTTCGATATCTTTTTCACCAGCGCGAAATCCCGGCATGCGACGGGCCTGGCGCAATGCATCCTGTAACAGGTCGTACAACACCAGGGTTGAGGGGCAATCGGCCCCGCGATCCGTGCGGCACAGGAAATGCACGTTCGTGGGCGTTTGTTCACCGGATCGCAATTCCATCGACACGCTGGCCGTATGTGCGGTGCCGTTGAAACACTGGTTATTCACATCAATATTCGTAACTTGCATAGGGGGCCTTTCGCGTCCCATACCCTCGTTCGCCAAACGTGCCACATAAAGGTGAATAACCTGTTCTCTGTCCCCATCCGCCACTGGACCTGCGAAACCCTGTCGCATCTCTTGACCCGCGCAGGCGCAAGGCCCATCTGTTGATCAAGGCCCAAACAGGGGTGCGCCGCCGGGTGGGCGCCTTGCACATGGGCGCTTGTAAAAGGAGAGAGATATGAACCTAGATAAGTTTACGGAACGGTCGCGTGGTTTCATTCAAGCCGCTCAGACCATCGCAATGCGTGAGAACCACCAACGCCTCGCGCCTGAGCATTTGCTCAAAGCCCTTATGGATGACGAAGAGGGCATGGCCGCAAACCTGATCCGCAAGGCGGGTGGGGATGCGAAACGTGTGACCGAGGCCGTTGACGCGGTGATTGCCAAGACCCCCAAAGTCACAGGCGACGCCGGTCAGTTGTATATGGACAACGCCACCAGCCGCGTCATCGACGAGGCGGAAAAACTGGCCAAGAAAGCTGGTGACAGCTTTGTGCCGGTCGAACGTCTGCTGACGGCGCTGGCCGTGGTGAAATCCAAGGCTCAGGGTGCGCTGGAAACTGGCGCGGTGGATGCGCAAAAACTGAACGCTGCGATCAACGAGGTCCGCAAGGGCCGCACGGCGGACAGTGCCAGCGCCGAAGACACCTATGAGGCCTTGTCGAAATACGCGATGGACCTGACCGAAGCCGCCGAACAGGGTAAAATTGACCCGATCATTGGCCGCGATGAAGAAATTCGCCGCACCATGCAGGTTCTAAGCCGCCGCACCAAAAACAACCCGGTTCTGATCGGGGAGCCCGGCGTCGGTAAAACGGCGATTGCCGAAGGTCTGGCCCTGCGCATCATCAATGGTGACGTGCCCGAAAGCCTGAAGAACAAGAAGCTGTTGGCGCTGGATATGGGCGCGTTGATTGCCGGTGCGAAATACCGTGGCGAATTCGAAGAGCGGCTGAAATCCGTGCTGAACGAAGTGACGGACGCCGCCGGTGAAATCATCCTGTTCATCGACGAAATGCACACGCTGGTTGGCGCGGGCAAGGGCGATGGCGCGATGGACGCCGCCAACCTGATCAAACCTGCGCTTGCGCGGGGCGAATTGCACTGTGTCGGCGCCACCACGCTGGATGAATACCGCAAATATGTGGAAAAAGACGCGGCCCTGGCCCGTCGTTTCCAACCTGTGTTGGTCGAAGAGCCGACGGTTGAGGACACGATTTCCATCCTGCGCGGGATCAAGGAGAAATACGAGCTGCACCACGGCGTGCGGATTTCTGACAGCGCCTTGGTTGCGGCCTCGACCCTGTCGCATCGGTACATCACGGACCGGTTCCTGCCTGACAAAGCGATCGACCTGGTGGACGAAGCCGCCAGCCGTCTGCGCATGGAAGTCGACAGCAAGCCCGAAGAGCTGGACGCGCTGGACCGTCAGATCCTGCAAATGCAGATCGAGGCCGAAGCGCTGCGCAATGAAGATGACAAGGCGTCGAAAGACCGGCTGGAGAAGCTGGAGGTCGAGCTGTCCGAGTTGCAGGAGAAATCGGCATCCCTGACTGCGAAATGGCAGGCGGAACGCGACAAGCTGGAAGGCGCGCGCGAGCTGAAGGAGCACTTGGATCGCGCCCGGGCCGAGCTGGACATCGCCAAGCGTGACGGCAATCTGGCCCGCGCCGGTGAGCTGTCATATGGCGTCATTCCAGGGCTGGAGAAGAAGCTGGACGAGGCCGAAAACACCGAGGCCGAAGCGATGGTTGAAGAGGCCGTGCGCCCGGAACAGATCGCGCAAGTGGTCGAACGCTGGACCGGCATCCCGACCTCGAAGATGCTGGAAGGTGAACGCGACAAGCTGTTGCGCATGGAAGATGACCTGCACCGTCGTGTGATCGGTCAAAAATCCGCCGTGACGGCCGTGTCCAACGCCGTGCGCCGCGCGCGTGCCGGGCTGAACGATGAAAACCGTCCGCTGGGCAGTTTCCTGTTCCTGGGGCCGACGGGCGTGGGTAAAACCGAGCTGACCAAGGCTGTCGCCAATTTCCTGTTCGACGACGACAGCGCCATGGTGCGCATCGACATGTCCGAGTTCATGGAGAAGCATTCGGTCGCCCGTCTGATCGGCGCGCCTCCGGGTTATGTCGGGTATGACGAAGGCGGTGTATTGACCGAAGCGGTGCGTCGTCGCCCGTATCAGGTCGTGCTGTTTGACGAGGTCGAAAAGGCCCACCCGGATGTCTTCAACGTGCTGTTGCAGGTGCTGGATGACGGGGTTCTGACCGATGGTCAGGGGCGGACTGTTGATTTCAAACAGACGCTGATTATCCTGACGTCAAACCTGGGTGCGCAGGCGCTGTCCCAACTGCCCGATGGCGCGGATGCATCGGACGCGAAACGTGATGTGATGGATGCTGTGCGGGCCCATTTCCGGCCTGAATTCCTGAACCGTCTGGATGAGACGATCATCTTTGACCGGCTGTCGCGCCCCGATATGGACGGGATCGTCGATATTCAACTGGGGCTGCTGGCCAAACGCCTGGCCCGGCGCAATATCGGGTTGGAAATGGACGGTGATGCCAAGACCTGGCTGGCCGACGAAGGCTATGACCCGGTGTTCGGTGCGCGACCTTTGAAGCGCGTGATCCAGCGCGCGTTGCAGGATCGGCTGGCTGAAATGCTGCTGTCCGGTGACGTGATGGACGGCGACACGATTGCCGTCAGTGTCGGGGCCGATGGATTGATCATCGATGACCGCGTTGACAATTCCAACCGGCCCACGCCTGATGACGCCGTGGTTCACTGACCGCAAGAGGTCTGAAACACAAAAGGGCCGGGCACAACGCCCGGCCCTTTTTCATGGCGCTGTTTAGCCCAGGACCAGGAACAGCTCGGCCAGGATAAAGTCGTCGTTGTCCAGATCTCCGGCATCGAAATTCTGCAATGTCACACTGTCCTGGGTCGAGAAGGTGATGACCGTATCGGCCCCGACCTGCGTGATCGTCATCTGGCTGATATCGGTATAGCCCATGGCGGCGACGTCCAGCATGTCCACGCCATCCTCAAAGTCGGTAATCGTGTCGGCGCGGGTGAAGTCGTCTTCGAACACGAAGGTGTCGGCGCCACTGTTGCCCGACATGGTGTCATCGCCCTTGCCACCGATCAGGATGTCCGCGCCGCTGCCGCCGTACAGGATGTCTTTGCCCGCGCCGCCGTTCAGCGTGTCATTGCCCTGCTGGCCCCAAATCTTGTCGTTGCCATGATCCCCCAACAGGATGTCCTTGCCGGTGCCGCCATACAGCCGGTCATTGTCAGCCCCGCCGTCGATCACGTCATTGCCATCCTCGCCAAAGATCGTGTCGTTCGAGGCCATGCCGTAAATGGTGTCATTGCCGCCGTCGCCCTCAATCCGGTCTTTGCCTGACCCGCCATTGATGTCGTCATTGCCCTCACCGCCAAAGATACGGTCGTCGCCGGTGCCACCGACGATCTGGTCGTTGCCACCATAGCCATAGATGAAATCGCTGCCCGCGCCGGCGTCGATTGTGTCGTTGCCCGCGGTCAGGTGAATGACATCCGACCCTGAGGTCGCCAGGGGGGCCGCGTCAAAGACAAAGTCGGTCTCATCCAGATCGGTCATGTTGGTGTCCAGCAAGGTCAGTTCGGTGCCGTAACCCATGTTAATGACCACATCATCGCCGACCTGGGTCATGACCATGCCGGTGATCGAATAGATGCCCAGTCCGGTCACGTCGATCTTGTCTTCACCGTCGGTGAAATCGTTGATCACGTCGTGGCCATGGTTCTTGGAAAAGACGAACGTGTCCGCGCCGCTGCCGCCGGTCAGGTCGTCGTCGCCTGTGCCACCGGTGATTGCGTCTTCACCAGTGCCGCCATTCATCACATCATCGCCGCTGCCGCCGTCCATCTTGTCAGCGCCGCCGTCGCCATTCATCACATCGTGGTGGTTGCCGCCCAACATGGTGTCGGACCCTTCGCCACCATTCAGCGTGTCTGTGCCATTGCCGCCATCAATGAAGTCATCTCCGTCGCCGCCATCAATCACGTCTTGGTTGTTGCCGCCATACAGCGTGTCGGCCTGGGTTCCGCCGTCGATCACATCCTTGCCGTTGCCGCCGTGGACGTAATCCATCCCGGCCCCCGCATCGATCGTGTCATTGCCGCATTCACCCAGCACGATGTCATCGCCCGCGCCGGTCGAGATGTTGTCAGAGCCGCCGTTCGCCTTGACCAGATCGTCATCCGCGCCGGTGATAATCGTGTCCGAATTCATGTTGCCGATAATCAGCTGCACGTCGCCCGCGCCGTTGCTGGCCAGGGTCTCGACCGGCAACAACAGGCTGTCGACCACATGCAAGGTGCCGTTGCTCAGGCTGGTTGATCCCAGGATCCCGGCGTCAGGCGTGTCCACATCATTGTCCACCAACAGCCCGCCTGCGCTGGTCAGGCTTGCGCCATGCAGCGTGGACATTGGCGAGGCCGCCGCCAGATCACCGGTGGCCAGATTGTCCCCGACCAGATGATAGGCGACCAATCCGGCCAGAATCGGCCAGGGGGCACCTTTGCCGATCACGGTGGCGACCTCGATCAGATAGGCCAGGGCCTCGGCCTCATCTGCGCCCGCGTATCCCATGGACTGTGCCATGGCGACCATTGCCGCGTCCGAGGGGATAAAGCCGGTGATCGGCCCGGGGTCGCTGAGCAGACCGGAAAATCCGGCGGCTGTGTTTGCGTCAACCTGCGCAATCAGGTTGGCGAAAATCTGTGTGTCGGGGTTGGCATTGAGGTCATCCAGAAGGGTGGGCATGTCATATCCTATCGGCGCGTTTCAAAATTCCGGTGAACCGGACTGCGCGATAGGACTGCCTCATGAAATGTCTTTTTATCTTGTTAACCATATTTTGGCCGGGGTTCTGTCACTTTTTCAACATAATTCGACACATCGCACGTTCCAGTTGTGCATACAGGCGCGCCATGCGAACGGTTTTGTATAAACAGGGTGGACTGGGTGGAATTTGCGGACAATCCGGGTCACGGTTTTGCGTAAGACTGTGAATTCCACTGGCCGGCCGTGTAGAGCAGGGTGCAGAAAGAATCACCGATAATGAAGACAGACGATGAAAAATGGGGGCCGGAATGGCGGGAATGATCTGGGTGCTAGAGGTGCTGGCGCTGGTGCTGGTCTTTGCGATTGGCTTTGTGCTGGCGGTTGTGGCCCTTCTTTATGTGGTCGACCGGCTGCAAACCGGTGATGCGGTGCGGCGCAACTACCCGGTGATCGGCCGGTTCCGACATCTGTTCACGGCGCTGGGCGAATTCTTTCGCCAGTACTTCTTTGCCATGGATCGCGAGGAGCTGCCGTTCAACCGAGCCCAACGCGATTGGGTTGAGCGGGCCGCGTCAGGCCAAGGCAATACGGTCGCCTTTGGGTCGACCCGCAATCTGGCCGTTGTCGGCACTCCGATCTTCGTGAACGCCGCTTTTCCGCCGCTGGACAATCAATATGCCTCGACCGACCCGCTGGTGATCGGGGCAGGGGCACGCGCGCCCTATGAGGCAAAGAGCATCTTCAATATCTCGGGCATGTCCTATGGCGCGCTGTCACGCCCCGCCGTCACGGCCCTGTCGATGGGGGCGAAAAAGGCCGGGATCTGGATGAACACCGGCGAAGGCGGGTTGTCGCCCTGGCATCTGGAGGGCGGCGCCGACATCGTGTTTCAGATCGGCACGGCGAAATACGGTGTGCGCGATGCGGATGGCAAACTGTCCGATGACAAGCTGCGTGAGGTCGCGGCGCACCCTCAGGTGAAGATGTTCGAACTGAAGCTGGCGCAGGGGGCGAAACCCGGCAAGGGCGGCATCCTGCCTGCCGCCAAGGTCAACGCCGAAATCGCCGCCATTCGCGGCATTCCCGAAGGCCAGGCGTCCATGTCGCCAAACCGGCACGAGGAAATCGACGATTGGGGTGATCTTTTGGACACCATCGCCCGCATTCGCGAGGTCACCGGAAAGCCGGTCGGCTTCAAGACCGTGGTCGGATCACTGGAACCGCTGGCCGAACTGTTCGACCTGATCGTGCATCGCGGGGCGGGCTGCGCCCCCGATTTCATCACGCTTGATGGTGGCGAAGGCGGCACCGGCGCCGCGCCCATGCCGCTGATTGACCTGGTCGGCATGCCCATTCGCGAAGCGCTGCCATATATATGTGACCTGCGCGACCAACGCGGGCTGCATGATCGCATCCGGCTGGTGGCATCCGGCAAGCTGGTGAACCCTGGCGATGTTGCCTGGGCGCTGGCGGCGGGGGCTGATTTTGTCACCAACGCGCGGGGCTTCATGTTCAGCCTTGGCTGCATTCAGGCGCTGAAATGCAACCGCAACACCTGTCCCACCGGCATCACCACCCATGATCCGAACCTGCACAAGGGATTGGTGCCTGAGGCGAAATGCGACAAGGTCGCCCAATACGCCGACTGCATGACCCATGAGGTCGAAACCATCGCCCATTCCGTCGGCGTCGCCGAGCCCCGTCAGATGCGCCGCCGTCACGTCCGCCTGGTGCAAGGCGACGGGCGCAGCATTCCAATGAATGAACTGTTCCCCAGTTATTCGCCCCGCCCTGAGGGCTGACACCTCGAAATGTTTCAACCGCTGGCAGGTTTGTGAAATCATGTGCTTTGGCTTTGCGCCGGGGCACGCTTAAGTCAAGATCAGACCTCAGACCAAAGGACCTGCGATATGGCTTTCAAGAGCGATCTGAAATACTCCGACATCACGCCGCGCGCGGATTACCTGAACCGGCGTCAGCTGATGGCGGGGCTGGGCGGGCTTGGTCTGGGCGGACTGGGGCTGGGCGGACTGGGGCTGGGCGCGATGGCTGCGCCCGCTTTTGCAGCCGGCATGTATTCGACCGACGAGACACCCAATACGTTGGACGAGATCAAGGGCTATAACAACTTCTATGAATTTGGCACGGGCAAGGAAGACCCGGCGGCGAACGCGCACACTCTGACCACCGATCCCTGGTCGGTGCAGGTTGATGGTCTGGTGGACAAACCCGGCAGTTATGATCTGGCCGACATTTTGGGCGGCGTGGACATCGAAGAACGCATCTATCGGTTCCGCTGTGTCGAGGCCTGGTCGATGGTCATCCCTTGGAACGGTTTCCAACTGTCCCAGCTGCTGGATCGCGTTGGTGTGCAATCCTCGGCCAAATACGTGTATTTTGAAACGCTGGTGCGCCCCGAAGAAATGCCGGGCCAAAACCGCGCCATTCTGGATTGGCCGTATCGCGAAGGGTTGCGTCTGGACGAGGCCATGAACCCGCTGACCCTGATGGCCACAGGTGTCTATGGCGAAGACCTGCCGAACCAGAACGGCGCGCCTCTGCGTCTGGTGGTGCCGTGGAAATATGGCTTTAAGTCGATCAAGTCGATCGTGCGCATGTCGCTGGTGGACAAACAGCCCGAGGCGACCTGGAACATGCAGAACCCGCGCGAATACGGCTTTTATAGTAATGTGAACCCCCAGGTGTCCCACCCGCGCTGGTCCCAGGCGACCGAACGGCGCATTGGCGGCGGTCTGTTCACCAAGCGCCAGGATACCCTGATGTTCAACGGATACGGTGACCAGGTGGCCAGTCTTTATGACGGCATGGATATGACGACAAACTTCTGAGCACTGGATTTAAACATGGATCGTCTGAACGCCACTTTGCGCCGCGTGCCAGTCTGGGCCGTCTATCTGGTCGGCCTCCTGCCGCCGGTCTGGTTCCTGTATCAGGGCCTGACCGGCGGGCTGGGCGTCGACCCGGTCAAGGCGATTGAACACAGGCTGGGCGAACTGGGGCTGCAAGCGCTGATCCTGGGGCTGGCGGTGACGCCTCTGCGCAGGCTTATCGGTCTGAACCTGATGAAGTTCCGCCGTGCCATCGGGGTGCTGACGTTCTACTATATAAGCATGCACCTTTTGGTCTGGCTGGTGCTGGATGTGCAGATCCTGTCACAAATCTGGGCCGACATCCTGAAACGCCCCTATATCACTATCGGCATGGCGGGCTTTCTGATGCTGCTGCCGCTGGCGGTGACATCCAACAACCTGTCGGTGCGCAAGCTGGGCCCGCGTTGGCGCACGCTGCACAAGCTGGTGTATCCGGCGGCCATTCTGGGCGGGGTGCATTTCGTCATGCTGGTCAAAGGCTGGCAGATGGAACCGATGATTTATCTGGCGGTGATCCTGGGGCTGCTTCTGTACCGGGTGGTGAAATCCACAACCCGCGCACGTCGCCCGGCCCGCGCCTGAGCGCTGGACATATAAGACTGCGGGTCTACTCTGTGCCCCAACCACAGGAGTGTGCCACATGAAATACCGTCGTCTTGGGAAATCCGGTCTGGAAGTTTCGGAAATCGGCATGGGCTGTTGGCAGCTGGGGGGGGATTTCGGCCCGATCGACAATGCGGTGGGGCAGGAAACCCTGCGGACGGCCTGGGACGCAGGCATCACCTTCTACGATACGGCCGATGTTTATGGTGCCGGGCGTAGCGAACAGCAGATCGGCCAGTTCCTGACCGGTGGGGCCAATGCCATCGTCGCCACCAAGGTGGGCCGCGCTGCCGACCTGTTTCCCGACCACTATAGTATAGATGCCATTCGCACCCATTTGGATGCCAGCCGCACGCGCCTTGGAGTGTCCGCGCTGGATCTGGTGCAGTTGCATTGCGTGCCGCCACAGGTCCTGGCCGACGGCGCGATCTTTGGCTGGATGGATCAGATGGTTGCCGAAGGCCTGTGTCGCCACTGGGGTGCCAGCGTTGAAACCCTCGACGAGGCACGGCTGTGTTTGAAATACCCCGGCCTGACCAGCCTCCAGATCATCTTTAACCTCTATCGCCAGGATGCGGTGTCTCGGCTGTTCGATGATGCCCAGGCGGCGGATGTCGGCATTATCGTACGCCTGCCGCTGGCGTCGGGGGTTCTGACGGGCAAGTTCAAACCGGGGCAGGTCTTCGCCGAAACCGATCACCGCAACTACAATGCCGATGGCGCGGCCTTCTCGGTCGGTGAGACATTCTCGGGCATCGAGCTGGAGCGCGCCATCGACGCGCTTGATTTGATCCGCCCACATGTGCCCGAGGGGATGAGCCTGGCGGATTTCGCGTTGCGCTGGATTCTGGACCACCCGGCGGTCAGCAGCGTCATTGCTGGCGTGTCGCGCCCCGATCAGGTGGCGCGGAATGCGGCGGTGTCCCAGATGGCCCCCTTGAGCGATGAAATCCACGCCGCTTTGCGCACGGTTTACGCGTCGCACATCAAATCGCTGGTCCGCAGCCCGATTTGACCAGAATCAGCCGGGTTTTTGCGACTCGTTTTGTGACTCGCCGTGGAATCAGGCACGATTCACCGCGTTATGGGTGATTTCTACGCCATCTCTGCAACCAAAAGGGGAGGCGGGGCGAAAAAGCGGGAAATGAGTCTGTGGATAAGTTCATCTTGCGCAGATAGCCTGCCTGAAGCTGTGGAATTTTCTTGCGCAAACGGGGGGTGTTCGTGAAGGTTTCTTTCTTAAGCCACTCATTTACCTAGAAAAAACAGGTTGAGAGCAAAAAATGTGACCTTTCTGTAAAAAACCACTTGCGGGCCCCGGCGCACAAGCCTAAACCCCCTCTCACCGGCGGCGCAGAGATGCACCAACGGGGCGCCAGAGGGGCGGCGGCGGAGACGCTGAGGTCCTGAAGCG
>Ga0209121_10000385_pt1 | contig 46544 bp, 47 predicted proteins | sample Cruoilmetagenom3_FD_187292 | JGI IMG/M metagenome (GOLD analysis project Ga0209121, IMG submission 187292) | Oil polluted marine microbial communities from Coal Oil Point, Santa Barbara, California, USA - Sample 3 (SPAdes) (version 2) | ecosystem: Environmental > Aquatic > Marine > Oil seeps ... | reverse complement strand
GTCGATGGGGACACGGGGATGCACCTTGGCCGGCATATCTACGTGGAATCGAAGGGGGATTACTACGACATCCCCGCCAGTGAGCCGCAGCAGGACGGCGAGGGGTAAACTCGGGGCGCAGCCCTCAGAGTGCCCAGGCCAACGGGGCGGGCAAGTCGACCGCGGCGTAGTCGATGCGCAAAACCCGGCGCGGCGCGGGCGACGCCGAGGCCAAAGAGCGGTGCAGGGTGAGCATGTCGAGCACCAGGACATCGCCCCGCCGGGCCTCGCAGGTCATCGCCTCGTAGGCCCCAGCGCGCGCAGCCGCCTCGGCGGCAGGGATCCTGCCGAGCCGATGAGAGCCGGGCGCGATCTGCATGGCGCCGTTCTCCGCCTGCTGGTCGTCAAGATGGACCCTGAGGAACAGCATCTGCGAGAGGATGTCAGCCGGCGGTTCGCAATGCCAGATACCCGCCTTGCGCGTCCATGCCGCATAGCCGGGGACTTCGGCCCGGTCTTTCACGGCGATGACACGGTCCTGGTGCCAGGGGACGCCCCAGTTGTTTTCCGGCGTCTTGTCGAACGCGATGAGCCGCACCGGCTTCGTTCCGGGAAGCAGTGCGTTGACGGTTCGTCCAAGGGCGCCGCCCGGCGCGAGAACGGCCGCGAGATCTGGATCGGGCGAAAGCCGCGCACCGGGGCGCGCGCGCAGGGCTGCGGCACGGTCGAACGGGGCGAGGTCAGCCGGGGCGAGAGCACCGCGGAGCCAGGAAAACCCGGCCTGTGCGAAATCGTTCATGCAGAGAGGATGGCGGCGAAGGCCACGGGGCGCAAGTGAACGGGTTGCAAGGGCGCGCAGTGTTTGCCAGACCACGGTATGAGTGCAGACGACTATGACCCGCCGCAGGACCCCCTGAAGATCGTCCACCAGGATCACGAGATCCTTCTGGTGGACAAGCCGGCTGGGCTTCTCAGCGTGCCCGGCAAGGGCGAACACCTTGCCGATTGCCTGCTCGCGCGGGTGCAGGAGGTGTTTCCCGAGGCGCTGCTCGTCCACCGGCTCGACCGGGACACATCGGGGGTGATGATCTTCGCCCTCAGCCCGCATGCCCAGCGCCACCTCGGGCTGCAGTTCGAAAAGCGCTACATGAAGAAGGTCTATGTCGCGCGGGTCTGGGGGGAGATCGCGGAAAAGACCGGGACGGTCGATCTGCCGCTCATCGTCGACTGGCCGAACCGGCCCCTGCAACACGTGAACTTCGAGACCGGCAAACCGGCCCAGACCGATTGGCGGGTGGTGCGCAGGGAGGACGGAACAACCCGGGTTCGGCTCTACCCGCACACCGGGCGCTCCCATCAATTGCGCGTGCACATGAAAGAGATCGGCCACCCGATCCTGGGCGACCCGTTCTATGCCGAGGGGCCGGCGCGCGACTTCCCGCGGCTCATGTTGCACGCGGAAAGCCTGCGGCTGCGGCATCCGGACGGCGGCAAGGGGATGACGTTTTCAGCGAAATGTCCGTTTTGATCCGGGCGTTTTGCCCGGATTAGAGACTGATCAGAAGCTTTCACCGATACGCCCCAAGCATTGACGCCAGGCAAACGAGGGCCGTTCACATACGCCTCGGGCAAGGGTTCACCACAAAGTCTGCGACGTGGCGATGCTGCCGATGCTCAGTGCCGCGAAGACCAGCATGAAGGTGATGGGCAGGAGCCGGGTGTTGCCGAATTCGTCTGTTCCGAACATGGGGTACATCCTTTGTCGATATCAGGTAGAACGCACCGGCGCGGCGTTTCCGTCGCAACCGCGGCACGTCCCTCACACGCGACATGCCGACGCAGCCGAGAATTTTTGGCGGGTTCTGGCGGGTTTTGGCGGTGCCGCGCCTTCTTTTCCCGCATTCCGGGGTTAGCTATGACGGGAAGGAACACCAAAGACAGGAGCACGCTATGAGTCTGCGCATCAACGACACGGTCCCCAATTTCCACGCCGTGACCGACCAGGGCGAGATCGACTTCCACGATTTCATCGGCGACAGTTACACCATCCTGTTCTCGCACCCGGCCGATTTCACGCCGATCTGCACCACCGAGTTCGGCGCCGTCGCCCAGCTCAAGGACGAATGGGACAAGCGTGGCGTCAAGGTCATCGGCCTGTCGGTCGACGGCGTCGATGACCATGTGAAATGGAAACGCGATATCTCGACCTTCGCTGGCGCACCGGCGACGTTCCCGATCATTGCCGACGACGATCTCGCGGTCTCGAAGGCGCTCGACATGCTGCCGGCCGACGCCTACCTGCCGGACGGCAAGACGGCGGAAGACAGCCAGAGCGTTCGGGTCGTCTTCATCTTCGGCCCGGACAAGAAGCTGCGCCTGTCGATGACCTACCCGATGTCGGTCGGGCGCAACTTCGCCGAAGTGCTGCGCGCACTCGACGCGGTGATGGCGACCGACGGCTCGGTGGTCCGCACCCCCGCAAACTGGGTGCCCGGCGCCGACGTGATCGTCGCGCCCAGCATGTCGACCGACGACGCGAAGGCGAAGTACGGCGAGGTGGAGGAGATCTTCCCCTACCTGCGCCTCATGGCCGACCCGAACAAATAGGTTAGGACCGGCATGAGAACTCGGCAGGCCCCGCGGGAAACGGCGGGGTCTGTCATGCCAGCCGGCAAACCATCCGGGTCGCGGATGTGAACCCGAACAGCCGGGCGAGGGCGCCCGTGTTCTCGGCGCCGACGGAGACGAAACCGCGCCGTTCGTATAGCGCGCGGGCCCGCGGGTTGGTGTCGATCACGTCGAGGCGCACCTGCGCCATTCCCCGCGCACCAGCCTCTTCGAGGATCGCACCGAGGAGCCGCGTACCGATGCCCAACCCGCGTGCTTGCGGTGCGACGGCGATGCCGTCCATCAGCAGTTCGCCCGGGGCGATGTCGCGCCCGAGAAGCGCCAGAAACGGGCCGCGCCAGAGCGCACCGAACCAGCCGTAGATCGCGGCGAGGTCACCGAGCGATCCACCCGCAAACGCCCCTTTGTCGGTCTTGAACCCGGCAAAGCCGAGAAGTGCCCCATCCGGCCCGATGGCCGAGATTGCGTGGCCGGGGTCGAGAACACGCGCAAAGAACCGCGCGCCGCGCTCGTCGGGCCCCATCAGTTTGCCAAGTTTGCCGAAAAAAGCCGCCCAGTAGAGCTGCGCCGCGGTCGCGCTCGTCGCCTCTGGGAACCCTGCGCGAAGGCTGATGTCGTCCGGGTCGCTCACCCGCTTTTCGGGTCTTTGGCCGCCGCCAGCGCCTCGGTCAGCACGGCACGGTCGCCGATGTGGTTGGCCAGCGTCAGGACCAGCCGGGCGTTGAGCGCGTCGCTCTCGGTTTTCGTGAGACCTTCGTGCGCCTCGATGAGCTCGGCGTAGAAATCATCGGCACCCGGGATGTTCGCGGTGAGCGTGAGCTTGGACATGGGGCTATTCCTTGCCGGTGGCGCGGCGGATCGCGAAACGGACCTGCGCCTCGTTGTATTCGGGGAAGCGGGCGGTGACGTGCTGGTCGGGCCGGATCAGATAGACTGCCGAGGTTGCATCGCCCAGGTAGCGCGCGGCCAACCCGCCGGTGGCGTCATCGGCGGTGTTGAGCGCGAGCCGGGTCGCCGTCACGCCGTCTTCCACGATCTCGTCGTCCGCGTCGGCGTCGATGGTCAGGAGCGTGAACCCGCCGCCGAGCTTGTCGAGCAGGAAACCTTTCCCCAGCGGCGCATCCGGGCAGGGCGAGCCGGGCCGCGTGCGCTGGGGCGCCCCGTCGAGCGCGTCGGGCGTATTGAGCGGCGAGTCGTCATAGGTGCAGGGCACAGACAGACGGCCCGAGTTCACCAGTGGCCGGGCAAAGCTGTACGCCTCGGACAGATCAAGCACCGCGTCGCGGAAGATCCGGCTGATTTCCGATTTCGGGGTGATGAAATCGGTCGAGCGGGTCGAGTTCAGGATGTTTTCGTCCGCCCCGTGGATGCGCTCGGCGTCGTAGCTGTCGAGCAGGTTCTCGGGCGCTTTGCCTGTCGTGATGAGCTTCAGTTTCCAGCCGAGGTTATCGGTATCCTGCAGGCCGGAGTTGGCGCCACGCGCCCCGAAGGGCGACACCTGGTGCGCGGAATCGCCGGCGAAGATCACCCGACCGTCACGGAACTTCTCCATCCGCCGGCACTGGAACGTGTAGATCGAGGCCCACTCGAGCTCGTAGTCGATCTCCTTGCCGAGCATCGCGCGCAGGCGCTTGTCGATGTTCTCAGGCTTGAGTTCCTCCTCGCGGTCGATATCCCAGCCGATCTGGAAATCGATCCGCCAGACATTGTCGGGCTGCTTGTGCAAAAGCGCGGACTGGCCGCGGTTGAAAGGCGGGTCGAACCAGAACCAGCGCTCGGTCGGAAAATCGGCCTCCATGATGACGTCGGCGATCAGGAAATTGTCTTCGAAGACCTTGCCGACGAAATCGAGGTTGGCCATCCGCCTGGTCGGAGAATTGGCCCCGTCACAGGCGACGAGCCAATCGGCCTCCAGCTCATACGGGCCTTCGGGCGTCTCGACCTCGAGCCGGACATGGGTTGGATGGGTCCCGACGGCGGCGACCTTGTTGGCGCCCCGAAGCTCGATCGGCTTGCCCTCGGCCTGCAACTCGCGGACGCGCTCCACGAGGTACTCCTCGAAGTAATACTGCTGGAGATTGATGAAGGCCGGAAAGCGGTGGCCCTTTTCAGCCAGCAGGTTGAAGTCGTAGACCTGCCGCTCGTCGAAGAACACCTTGCCGATGTTCCATTCGACGCCCTTCTTTGCGATCCGCGCACCGCAGCCGAGCCGTTCGAGGATCTCGAGCGGACGCTTGGCGTAGCACACGGCGCGTGACCCGAAACTGACCTTGTCGTTGTCGTCGAGCACCACGACGGGCACATCCTGCTGGGCAAGGTCGATGGCAAGCCCGAGGCCGATGGGCCCGGCGCCGATGATGACCACCGGGTGGCGCACGGCGTTGAGGGCATCCTGGTCGGGGGAACGCTCGTAGGGGTACAGGGGAACTTCGAAGATCTTGTTCATGTCGGGTCTCCGGGAGTGGCGCGTGAGGGCGAGCGTGGCATGGATCGCGGCGGGGCGGTTTGATCTGGGTCAGGCGAGGGCTCGTCGCGGCCTCCGGCCGTTCCTCGCGAAGAGCGGCGAACAGCCGCGATGAGCTTCACCCCTGCAGCGCCTCCCACATCTCGATGTCGCGCTCGGCGGTCCAGATCCGGGGGGTGTCGATGCCGCGGGCCTCGTCGTAGGCGCGCGCGACGTTGAATGGCAGGCAATGCTCGTAGATCGCGTAATCGGCAAACTTAGGGTCACATTCCGCCCGCACCGCGTCCCAGGCTTCTTTAAGTGTGCCGCCGCGCGCGGCGACCCGGACGGCCGGTCGGTAGGTGCTTTCGACGAAATCGCGGGTGTTTTCGATGGCGGCGTTGACCATCTCCTTGCCGATGAGCGCATTGCCCCGGCCCGGCGCGATGGCATCGACGTCGAAGCTGGCGATATTGTCGAGCGTCTCGCCCCAGTCGCTGAAATGCCCGTCGCCGCAATAGCAGGCGGAATGGTATTCGACGATATCGCCGGTGAACATCACGTTGGCGTCGGGCACATGGATGACGATGTCGCCCGCCGTATGCGCGCGACCCAGGTGCATGAGGTCGACCCTGCGATTGCCGAGATAAACGGTCATGTCCTCGGAAAAGGTGGTGGTGGGGTAGGTCAGCCCGGGGATCGATTCGTGGCCTTCGAACAGCCGCGGGAAGCGCTGGAACTCAGAATCCCAGTCTTCCTGGCCGCGCTCGACAACCATCGCGCGGGCAGCATCGCCCATGATGATCTGATCGGCGCCATAGGCAGAGGCGCCGAGCACGCGCACGGCGTGGTAATGGGTGAGCACCACATGGCTGATCGGCTTGTCGGTCACCTCGCGGACCTTTTCGATCACCTTGTGTGCAAGCCGCGGCGTGGCCTGGGCCTCGACGATCATCACGGAGTCATCGCCGATGATGACACCGGAGTTGGGGTCGCCCTCGGCGGTGAAGGCCCAGACCCCCGGACCTACCTCGGTGAAGCTGATGTTTTTCTCAGACAAGTCGCCTTGCGACGCGAATGCTTTTGCCATGGGTTATTCCTTGATCTCGTAGTCGAGTTGCATGATGCCGCCGGGCTTCTGGGTCGCGCCGGTGAATGTGAGGTTGTGCTGCTTGCCGGGGGCGAAACAAGGCCGTCCGCCCCCGAGCAGAATGGGCATGAGGAAGACCCGAAGTCTGTCGAACATCCTGGCATCGAGCGCGGCACGCTGGGTTTCTCCGCCGCCCATGACCCAGACATTGCTGTGCCCGTTGGTCGCCACGGCAGCGCGCAGGGTCTCGATATCACCCGCCGCCACGACGTGTTCTCCGCTGAACCCGGGTTTTGTGGTGAGCACATATCCAGCCCGGGTCTCGTAGGGCCAGCCCCAGCGCATCACCTGCTCATAGGTGGGGCGCCCCATGATCAACGCGTCGATCGTCCCGATAAACTCGGCGTAGCCGGTGTCGCCCGCCAAGGCCTCGTTGAACGGGTCGAGCCAGCCAACGCTGCCGTCCGCGTCGGCGATGAAACCGTCGAGGCTCATCGCGATATAGCCGACATAGCGCGTCATCTTGCGTAGGGGTCTTCGAGCGCCGGCTGGATCGTACCGGCGCAGGGGCCGAAACCGATGGTGTAGCCGTCGCCCGTCGCGGCACCGTGAAGGGCGAGCGTGTCGCCGTCTTCGAGGAAGCTGCGGTGCTCGCCGGTGTCGAGGGTGATCGGCTCCTTGCCGCCCCAGCTGAGTTCCAGCAGCGAACCGCGTTCGGGTTTGTCGGGGCCGGAGATCGTGCCCGATCCGATCAGATCGCCCACGTTCATCGCACAGCCGGACGAGGTGTGGTGCGCCAGCTGCTGGGCGGCGGAATAGTACATCTCGCGGAAATTGGTGCGCGCGATGGTGCTCGCCGCCTTGCCCTCGGGGGCAAGGGTCACACTGAGGTCGATGTCGAAGAGCCCCGGCCGCTTCTCTTCGAGATAGCGCAGGAGGTCACGCTCCCGGGGCGGGGTCGGCGCTCGGAAAGGCTCTAACGCTGCGGTTGTGACGATCCAGGGGCTGATTGTCGTCGCCGTTGCCTTGCCCTGGAAGGGGCCGAGCGGCTGGTATTCCCAGGCCTGGATGTCGCGCGCCGACCAGTCGTTGAGCAGCACATAGCCGAAGATCATCGCCTCGGCCTCCTCGACGCTGACAGGGCCCGAGGAAGGCTGGCCAACCACGGCGCCCATCTCAAGCTCGAGGTCGAACCGGGCACAGGGGGCGAAGCGCGGCAGATCGTCGTTCGGCCCCTTGAGCTGCCCCCAGGGACGGCGCACCGGCGTACCGGAGACCACCACCGACGACGCCCGGCCGTTGTAGCCGATCGGGATCGACAGCCAGTTGGGCGGCAGCGCGTTGGCCGCCCCGCGAAACATCGTGCCCACGTTCATCGCGTGGTGCTTGCCGGCGTAGAAATCGGTGTATTCCGACACCTTGAACGGAATGTGCAGCGTCGCCTCGGCCATCGGCACGCTGTAGGTGGTCAGCGTGTCCTGGACCGCATCGTCGACCCCCTCGGCAAGCATCTCGGTGAGCGCAGCGCGGTAGGAAGCCCAGACGCGGGGCCCAAGCTCCATGAAGTCGTTCCAGAACGGCGCATCGAGCACATCCGCGTCCGGATCGGCGCGCAACACGCCCGCCGCTTCCAGCCCGGTGGCATCGAGGATCCGGTCGCCGATGGCGATTCCGCAGCGCAGATCGCCGTCGCCGACCGAGAAGACGCCGCAGGGCAGGTTGTTGAGCGGGAACGGGCAGCCGGGCGCATTGGCGCCTTCGATCCAGGAGTTCAGCAGGGGCAAGACAGGTGTCCTTTCAGATATTCAGGTGCCGGGGCGCAGCGATTTCAGGCTCAGGAGCAGGGCGGCGAGAATGACGAACCCGCCGCCGAGCCGGTCGATCCAGGCCCGCGCGGGGCCTTTCAGCCGCGCGGACAGCCAGCTCGCCCCGCTGCCGTAACCGGCGAGAAACATCCCGTCGATCGCGATGTAACTGGCGGAGAGAACGGCGAATTGCGGCCAGAACGCAGTATTAGGGTCGATGAACTGCGGAAACAGGGCGGCGAAGAACACGACCGCCTTGGGGTTGGACGCCGAGGTCAGAAAGCCCTGCAGCCAGAGCGCGCGCCGGGTGCTGCGCGGGGCAGTGCCGAGATCGAGGCGGGTTCCGGCGCGGCGGATCATCCGCAGGCCGATGTAGACCAGATAGGCCACGCCGAGCCACTTGATGACGCTGAGCGCCGCCGCGCTGGTCGCGATCAGCGCGGCGAGGCCAAGCCCGGCCGCCAGCATCTGGAAGAAATTGGCCGTCAGGTCGCCGCCGGCAGTGAACAGCGCGCGCCCGAACCCGTTGGCCGCCGAATTCGACAGCATCAACAAATGGCTCGGTCCGGGTGTGCTCATGAGCACAAGCACGGCGGCAACGAAGGTGACCCAGACATCGAAGCTCATGGTGCGATCACTTCACCCCCGGGGTGCCGTCGAACTTCTTCTCAAGCCCGTCCCAGCAATCGATGTAATCGTCCTGCAACGGCGCTTCGGTCGCGGCGAAGGTGGTGAGGTGCTGGGGGAAGCGGGTTTCGAACATGAAGGACATCGTATTGTCCAGTTTGTGCGGCGCAAGCGCCCCGTTCGACGCACCCTCGAAGGCGGGCTCGTCGGGGCCATGCGGCAGCATCATGTTGTGCAAGGAAACACCGCCCGGCACGAAACCCTCGGGCTTGGCATCGTATTGGCCGAAGATGTTGCCCATCAGCTCGGACATGATGTTCTTGTGATACCAGGGCGGACGGAAGGTGTGTTCGGCCACCATCCAGCGTTCGCGGAACAGTACGAAGTCGATATTCGCGGTGCCCTCCTGACCCGAAGGCGCGGTGAGCACGGTGAAGATCGAGGGGTCCGGGTGGTCGAACAGGATCGCGCCGACGGGGGAATAGGTGCGCAGGTCGTATTTCACCGGGGCGTAATTGCCGTGCCATGCGACCACGTCGAGCGGGCTGTGGCCGATCTCGGTACGATGAAACTGCCCGCACCATTTCACGGTCACGGTCGAGGGCACCTCGCGGTCTTCGAAGGCAGCCACGGGGGTGAGAAAATCGCGCGGGTTGGCGAGGCAGTTGGCGCCGATCGGTCCGCGCGAGGGCAAATCGAACTTCTGGCCGTAGTTCTCGCAGACGAAACCGCGCGCCGGGCCTTCTACGATCTCGACGCGGTACACCATGCCGCGCGGCAGGATGGCGATCTCCTTGGGTGCGAGGTCGATGGTGCCAAGCTCGGTGTGGAACCGCAGAACACCTTCCTGCGGCACGACCAAAAGCTCGCTGTCGGCGGAGTAGAAGTAATCGTCTTCCATCGTCGTGTTGGCGAGATAGACATGCGCCGCCATGCCGACCTGCGTGTTCACGTCGCCCGCCGTCGTCATCGTGCGCATACCGGTCACGAAGGTGAGCGGCGCATCGGTGTGCGGCACCGGATCCCACCGGTATTGGCCGAGCGAGATGACATCCGGGTCGACGTCCGGGGCCGAGCGCCAATAGGGCATGTCGATCTTCTGAAACCGCCCGGTGTGCTTGACCGAGGGGCGGATGCGGTAGCACCAGCTGCGTTCGTTCTGCCCCCGGGGCGCGGTGAAGGCGGTGCCGGACAACTGCTCGGCATAGAGCCCGTAGTTGCACTTCTGCGGGCTGTTCTGGCCGCGGGGCAGGGCTTCGGGGAGGGCCTCCGTTTCGAAATCGTTGCCGAAACCGGGCATGTAGCCGGGCGTGACCCCGGCGTTGGACGCGCGCGTCATGTCGCGGGCCATGGCGTTCCTCCTCCCTTGGTTGCTGCATCCGGTGGTGCTACATCCTGTCGCAGGCCGAGGCTATCGTTGCGGGTGCAACGAGGTCAACGGAAAAGGACGTCGGGATGCCGAAAGTTTGCGTGAGCGGGGCGACGGGCTGGACCGGCGGCGCGGTCGCCGAGGCGGTGGTCGCGGCCGGGGACATGGACCTGGTTTCCACCGTGTCACGGCGCGCGGCCGGGCAGCAGGTGCGCGGCGCCCCCTGTTTCGCGAGTGTTGGCAAAGCGCTGGCGGGACCCGGGTTCGACGTGCTGATCGACTAAACCGCCCTATCGGTGGTGAAAGAGAACACGCTCGCCGCGCTCGCCGCCGGGCGGCGCGTGGTCATCGGCACGTCCGGCCTGACGGCTGAGGATTATGACGGGATCGACCGGGCGGCGCGCGCGGCGGGCTCCGGCGTGGTCGCATCCGGCAATTTCGCGCTGACGGCGGCTTTGATGACAAGATTCAGCCTGATGGCGGCGGAATACCTCGATTGGTTCGAGATCATCGACTATTCGCGCCCCTCCAAGACCGACGCGCCGACCGGCACCGCGCGCGAACCCGCCGAACGGATGGGCGCAGTCCGCCAGCCCGCGCTGGACGTGGATCCGGCGCAGGTGAAAGGCGAACCTGGCCTGCGCGGCGGCACAGTGGCTGGCGTCCAGGTCCATTCCCTGCGCTTGCCGAGCCATTCTGCAACGGTAACCAGCACATTCGCCCACGGAAACGCGCGGCTGACCATCACCCACGACGCCGGCAGGGACGCGACGATCTATGCCGACGGAACCCTGCTCGCGGCGCGCAGGGTCATCGCGGTGGAAGGGTTGGTGCGGGGTCTCGATTAGCTCTTGTAAAACCTGTCGCACAGTCCCGCGCGAAACCCGGTTTTGTATCCATCGTCCGCGGGGTTTGTAGCCATTCACCGCCGACACCCCAAGCGGGTATTGCGCCCAATATGTCGAGGCAGTAGGTCATGGCCACGGCCCCAAGCGGGACCGGCAAGAGGCACCGATGCCGAGCACAGCCACGCCGTTTCGTCGGTTCCTGGCCAGAACGAGGGAACAGATCCGATGACCCAATCAGGTTTCGCGCGGGGAGGTGGGGCACAGCAAGCGCAACAGGTCCCGCTTCGCGCCGCCGCACCAGGCGCGCTTTGCGCCGTTTGCCCCGGCAATCCGAGACTCCGGTTCCTCTCTGGGACCATAGGCACGGTCACCTCATGAAGGTTCTTTGTGTTGGAGCAGGGTTTTCGGGTGCGGTCATCGCACGCGAGCTGGCCTCGGCCGGGCACGACGTTCTGGTCGTCGATCAGAGGCCTCATGTCGCCGGCAACTGCCACACTGAGCGCGACCAGGCCACCGGGGTCATGGTCCACGTCTACGGACCCCATATCTTTCATACCGACAACGAGGCGGTGTGGCGCTACGTCACTGAATTCGCGGAGTTCATGCCCTACACGAACAGGGTGAAATCCATCTCCCGCGGCCAGGTCTATTCGCTGCCGATCAATCTTCACACGATCAACCAGTTCTTCGGCAAGACCTTGAGCCCGACCGAGGCGAAAGCGTTCATTGCCAGCCTTGCGGATCAGTCCATCGAGACCCCGGTTTCCTTCGAGGATCAGGCTCGAAAATTCGTTGGCCCGGAGCTCTACGAGGCCTTCTTCAAGGGATATACCGTCAAACAATGGGGCCTCAGCCCCCAAGAGCTGCCCGCCAGCATCCTCAAGCGCCTGCCCGTTCGGTTCAACTACGACGACAACTACTTTCATCACAAGTTCCAGGGCATCCCGCGCGACGGCTACACGGCCTTGGTCGAGAACATCCTCGATCATCCGCGAATCCGCGTCGAGCTCGAGCGCGCGTACCACCCATCCGAGAATGCCGAATTTGACCACGTCTTCTATTCCGGCCCGCTCGATAAATATTTCGACTACGCACATGGCCGCCTGGAGTACCGCACGCTGGACTTCGAAAAGTTCGCCTTCGACGGCGACTTCCAGGGCAACGCCGTGATCAACTACCCGGACGAAGACGTACCCTTCACCCGGATTACGGAGCACAAGCACTTCGCACCCTGGGAGCAACACGACGGCAGCGTTTGTTATCGTGAATACTCGCGCGCTTGCGGGCCGGATGACATACCTTATTACCCAATTCGCCTGGTCGAGTCCAAGACCGCCCTGACGAACTATGAGAGCATGGCCGAGAGTATTCGTGATGTAACATTCCTGGGACGCCTTGGCACATATCGATACCTGGATATGGATGTCACCATCGCCGAAGCGCTCAAGATCTCATCGCAACTGATTGACTGAAGAAGGCGAGTACCTGTGTCACCCAAGACCCTCAGCGTCGTGATTCCCGTCTACAATATTGCGGACCATGTCGATCATCTGAAGGCGGAACTATCAAAGCTGCCGCCCGCCGACGCGCAGATTATCATCGTCGATGACGGGTCGACCGATGGAACGGTCGAAGCCCTGGCTCATTTCCACAGAGAGTTCGGCGATTTCACGCTGATCGAGTCGCCAACGAACGCAGGGGCCGGCGTGGCCCGAAACGTCGGTTTCCCGCGCGCCACAGGAAAGTATACGCTGTTCTTCGACGGAGATGACGATCTTCACGTTGACGCGATCCTCTCGACGATTGCCGTGCTCGATCGCTCCAATGCCGACGTGAGTATCAACACCTACGACTTTTTCCGGGAAGGCAACAGCGTGAATACCGGGATGAACTCGGTTGACCGTGTTCTCTGGGACCGGTTCTTCGACGACTTCAATTCGGATCCGTTTGTCCTGATGCAAGCCAAGGACCTGCTGAGGTTTACCAATTACCCCTGGAACAAGATCGTAAGAACAGAGCATTACCAGAACCTGGGTCTTACGCCGTTCTTTGGCGAGACCAAGGTCAACAACGACATCCTGGGACATTGGAATATTCTTTTGAACGCGCGCAGCTTGGTATTGGTGGAAAAAAACATCGTTACCCACCACGTATCCGGCGCGCGCAACCATATCTCCAGGGTCTTCGGCAAAGGACGCCTCGAACTTTTTTCGGCGCTGGATGCCCTTCATCGCCTCTTGAAGCGTGATCCTCGGGTACTGTCCGTCTATGCAGCCACCTACTGGTCCTTGGTGCGGACACTGGTGGTTTGGGCACAGCCCAAGATGCGCGAAGACCTATTGGAGGAGTTTCGGTTTCGTCGGCGAGAGTTGGTGTCGCAGGTGTCACTCGGGGAACTGTCTCAGATCGAAAAAACGGGCGATACCGGTACGCTTCGGTGGATCGTCGGAACCATCGGCTAGGAGAAACCAAGGATGCCGCTGCTTTCTGTCATCGTAACCACCTACAACATCGAGGACTACCTCGGCGGTTGTCTCGATACCGTCGTCAATCAGACCCTGAGAGACATGGAAATCATCGTAGTCGATGACGGCAGCAACGATGGAACGCCGGACGTCATTCGCCAGTACGCCGAGAAGGATCCGCGTATTCGGCCGGTCTACCTTCCCGAGAACACCATTGGTGGTGTTTCAAGCGCTGCAAACGCCGGATTGGATGTGGCGACCGGTGAGTATATCGGCTTTGCCGACGGTGACGACTACCTCGAGCTCGACATGTTCGAAAAACTGGTTGGCGCGGCGGAGACGTATCAGTCAGATCTGGCGATGTGCCGGTACAAACTCGTTGACGAAACGGGCAAGAAAAAGTCGCCGGCGGAAAAGAAACGATGGCTCCGGTTTGACGGCACCGAACATGTCACCCTGGACTCGGATGAAAAGACAATCGAAATACTCCGGTTCATTGCCGTTCCGTGGCGAAAGATCTACCGGCGCGAACTCATCGAGGCCAATGAGATCCGGTTTCCGGTGGTCGACTATTTCTGGGAAGACAACCCGTTTCACTGGTTCACGCTTTGCACGGCGGCCGACATCGTGATTGTGCCGGAGGTCTTGTGCTACCACCGCGTGGGGCGCGTCGGGCAGACGATGGCCACCCGAGACGCCGGCCTTCTGAAGATGTTTGGGCATTATCAGACGATCCGCGATTGGCTGATGAAGCAAGGATCCCTGGAGCGGTTCGAGGTCGCTTTGCTCGCTTGGGCAATGTCACAATACGAGTGGATACACAAACGTCTGCCCAAGGATAGCGGCGTGCAATTGTACGATACGATGGCGAAAATCGTTCGCCCGGTCGACCATAATACCTTTGTCGCAGCTCTGCATGGAAAGTCCCCAAAGACCGCGGAAGTGCTGCGATATGTTCGCGAGGCGGACCGGCCGTCTTTCCTGATCTATTTCGGGGGGCAATTCGACACCGAAAAAGAGACTTCCACGATACTCAAGACCAAGTTTGATCGTGGCGGCGCTCTTCTCAACAAGGGCCGAGAGAACTTGAGGACGCGTGGCTTTCGAGATACATTGTCGAAAGCTCTGAGGCGCGTGGCGCGGCAGAACAAACTTCTCGAGCGTGCCATGTCTCGACGATCTCCAGTGCTTTCCGAGAAAAACCTGTTGGCCTACCTGACAATCCTCCAACGAGACATCGACCAAAAACACGCGCAACAGATGGACCGGCTCCAGGCAATCGAAGACGAACTACAGGACATGAAAACGAAACGAAACGAGCGCTGAGGCATGTCAGGATTGTCCTTTTCAATCCCGCATGGTTGTCTTCAAGTCTCCACCATGATTTGTCATCACCGCCGAAACCCCGGGGTCGGCATGATCGGTCCGCCGGGTTGCCGGGAGATCGACCCCGCAAACGTCCTGCGGCCGGTGATCGTGGAAGATCACTCACGCGATCTGGACGTTTCAGAACACCGCCATGATGGGCCAAGGCTCAGGGCAACCGAAGAATGGAGGTCGGTATGACCACAGTTTATCTGCATGTCGGGATGCCGAAGTGCGCGTCATCGACGATCCAGGGTTATTTCAACAGATTTGACCGCAGAAACAGAAATGCCGGTTTCGTATATCCAGCCGCCGGTCGCTCCAAGGGCGGCTACTTCAATCACGAACCGATCGTCCACATGTCCACGGACGAGCTCAAGGATCTCGTCAAAGACATCAAGATTGAGGCCGAAGGCGCCAAGTTCGTTTTCATCTCCGCCGAGGCCTTCGTCGCCGCCAACTGGGACCATCCCGTCACCAAGCAGCTGATCGAACAGCTGAATGCGGCCTTCGGAGCTTCAAATGTCCGGCTCCTGTTCCTATTCCGAAATCACTTTTCGTTCATCGAGTCGGCCTTTGCTCAGTTCCTGAAGGGTGGGCTATACCGGGTCAATCACGGAAAGTTTTATCGCCACACAGCGGGCGATGTCGAAAGCTACTGCGCCTCTTTCCGAAAGACCAACGGGTTCGATTTCTTTGACTATACCCGTGTGATCGAAGAACTCCGCAACAATTGCGCTCAGGAGAACAAGATCGAGGTTCTTTCCATCGAAAAGGACGACCTCGAAACCGGTGACATCCTGGAAGAGCTGTGCCAGAAGTTTTCCCTTGTTCCGCCCTCCGGCAAAAAGGTCAGGAACGCCCGCTTTCCCGTCAAGGCGCTACTTGGGTTGGCCTATGGGATCGAGCAGAACGGATTCCGGAACATTCGCCCGATGAGAAAAGGCGTTGCCGACCGGTACGCCGATGCCGTCGATGGTTTTTCGCCGATGCTGCATATTCATGGCGACTTTGCCGAAGCAGTGGCCTCGCGACAGCGCGCCGATGCGTTGTACTTCAAGAGCGAATTTGCTCACGATTTCCCCGCGCTGTTCCAACCACGACTCGAGCCCCCGTTTTCGGTCGACCCGCAAGACGAAGTTCAGTTGACGGACGAGGACAGGGCCTGGCTTGACACGTACTACAGCGGCAGTTGACCACGACCGATGCCGCCGGGAGACGCCCCGCGACCTGCGCTGACATAGCCTGTAACTACATCAGGTGTTGTGGTTTTCAGCGAGAACCGCATGCAGGACTTCCAGGTGGAGTTCGCGAAATCTCTCCTCGTCGAACACCATGTAATCCCTGACGTCGGTCCCTTTGAAAACATCATCCAACGCCTCTTTCGGCACCGCGCCCTTCGTGTAGTCGAGCCCTTCGAATTTGAATCCGTAGTTATCCTTGAGCTGGTAAACAAATTCCATTCGGTCGAGCGTATCGGCTATGTCTTCCTTCAGGGCTGCCTTTCGGCCCTTCTCGTTCTTCACTTTCTTTAGTACCGCTTTCAGGGCATCCGTATCGGGTGTGAACCTGTTCGGCTTGTGACTGTAATACTTCCGCCGGTAGTCCTGCAGGATCTGCATGGCCTCCGCTGACAGGCCTTCATTCTTTCGGATCTCGGGGAGCTCTGTTTTCAACCCGACAGTCTGAGAAAAATCACTGGCGATGCCGCCGCCGAGAAGAGACTTCGGGGAGAATTCCCGCAGTTCCACGGGAAAAACACCTTTCCAGGCTTTGACGATGGCGAAAGAGTCGGCCGGGCGGAAGTCTTTCAGATTGTGATCCGCGCCGATCCGTTGCTGCATACGCGATGCGGTGTGCTTTGACACTCTCCTGAGATAGTATATTGCCCTTACGTCCGCATCGGGGAACTCGGCCTTGAAGAACGCTCCGAAACGTTCAACCTCATGGATAGACCCCAGATGTTCGGACGAAATGATAACCGTATCGTACTGCCTCGCACGTTCCGCAATACGCGCCCATGCTGCCTTGGCATATTCCGCAGCCGGTAGTCCGTCGAAAGTCTTGCCGACATAAACTCTTTGCAGCTTGCTCTGAAAAGGTGTCGCCAGGATGTTCTGTCGGCGAGTCACCCGATCCTCGACGCGCGGATACCAAACGCCGTCCGCTTCCAAGGCATCCCGGGCTTTGTCCAACGATGCTTGAAGCGCTGTTGAGCCCGTTTTCCCGGCACCCAAGTGAAAAATGAACTTCATATCCGCGCTGGCCTCAACCCCGATAATCTGGTCGGCACACTCCATCCTGACGGCAGGCTAGTCAACTCAAATGGATTTCGTGCCGGGGCGGAGGCAGCGCACCGTGCGGCGCAGACAGACCCGCCTACCACCACCGGTCCCGACACGCGGCGCGAAACATCGGTGGGTCGCGCCGCACCATCAAATCGCGGGTCGGTCTTGCCCGGGGCACACCGAGGCGTTCGATCCCGGTCCGACACCGACACCGCGAGACCTGTCCGTCGGGCGCCGATCCAGCCGGACCAGCGATTGCCGGTTGCCACGGGGCGCAGTTGAGCTAAATTCCGAAGAGGGCCTTTGGCCATGAACGACGAGAGAGAGCGGCGAACCTTGAACCTGCCTAACCTGCTGATCATTGGCGCTCAGAAATGCGGCACAACCTGGCTGCATCATGCGTTGAACAAGTCCGAACACTTCTGGGGAAGCAAGCCGAAAGAGCTCAACTTCTGGAACCGGAACTTCGATGATCTCGAGGATTACGCGAGACACTTCGAGAACGCTTCGCCAAGTGCCGATTTCTGGTACGAGTCGACACCGCATTATTTCCGGTTGCCGAAACACGATGTTGACGTTGCCGCCAGGATCCGCGAATCGCTCGGCGACATTCCATTGATCTTGTTGCTTCGTAACCCCGTCGATCGGTACCTGTCCGCCTATACTCATCACATGATGAAATCACGCTTGCCGGTTGTCGAGAAAATCACGGAAGTCTCACAGGACCGCAACCTGTTGAATTTTGGGGACTACTACCCCATCCTACGACATTACAAGCCGCTTTTTTCGACAATCAATATCTATCTGCACGACGAAATCGTTACATCGCCGCACGTCGTTGTCAGCAGGATATTTTCTGACCTGGGTGTCCAGTGCGATATCACGCCGGCGGATCTCGACTTTCGGTCAAACGACAAAAAGAAGAAGCAGATGAAATTCGGGCGCAGTGGCCAGGATTTCGCGACGCTGCCCGAATTGTCACCCGAGGTGCGGCAAGAATTGAAAGACTATTACCGCGAGAGTGTGACGAAACTTCAATCCGAGTTTGGACTGAACGTCGGGTCCTGGGTCGCCTAGAGGTCGGGATCAACCGCGACCGGGGGCCAAGAGTAGCGGCGCTGCAACCAGGGGTAACGTCGTTCCAGCGACGTGCACCCTGCGCGGTTGAGAACGCGCCCCGCATCGAGCCGTCCGCACACATGTGGCACAGCGCTGATGGTCCGCGGTTGCCTGATCTTCAAACGCGCAGACCGCCCGGCCACCGCGAGTTTTCGCCCCCTACTCGCCAGTGATTATTCCAGTCGCACTCGTGCGTAGAAACAGCAATCCGATCGCCAACGACACCATGGAGACACCCAGAACATAGGGAATGGATATGTACTGCGGGCTGTAGGTTATGAAAACTCCGGTGCGCATCAGGCCGGTGATATGAACCAACGGATTGTACCACAAGACCTCAGCCGCAACCGGCGGCAGGTCCTCGACGATGTAGAGCACCGCTGAGGCGAGCAGCAATGGCCGGGTGATGATCTTGTAGATCGTCGTCCAGATCGGCAACACGCCCGACAGGAGAGCGTTGAAGGCGCCCACTCCCAGGGCAAGAAACGCGGCCAGGCCCATCGCCTCGACCATTGGGCCGAGTTTCACATAAGTGTTGTCCGCTGCCAAATAGATGACCCCTGACAAGATCAGGATCGAGTTCAACACGTTCGTGAGAAGATTGAGCAGGAACCGTGCGAGAATTGCATCCAGCCAAGTGACAACCGGGTAACGAAGCAGGCCACGGGAATACGGAAGCGCCCGGGTCACCACACTTTCGAGGCTCCTGTATTGGTTGAACGCCAGAAACCCGCTGGCATAGAAAACGATGAAACTGTTGCCGATGGACGGGCTGCGCATAACCAGTGAGAAGCCAAACGACAGCACCACGATCATGGCGACCGGTTCAAGGATCGCCCAGATATACCCCCCAGGGGTCCGCCCGTATTTGGTCGTCATTTCGCGAAGCATCAGAGCCATAATGACCCGTGCTGCGGTCAAACCCCGATGGTTGCGGTGCACCGCGCCACCGGCCGGTACCAACGCAGGCGATATCGGGGTTGAGTCGGTTCCAGGATCCGAGGCGGACAAGAATCACTCCACATTGCTGGCAGTCCAAGTTAGTATTATGTAAGAGAGGCCGGACGATTTCAAACCGGAACACGGAAGGCGAGCGGTTGGCAAATCTCAAAGGACGGGCGGTCGGCGCCGAAGAAGGAGATTCCGGCGACACCGACGCAAATTCAGTGAAACCTGCTGGAAAACCGGGGCGCGGAGCGAACGCCGCAGAGGCCGGACAGGTTGCGCGAATGGATCGGCCGAACGCAGGTCAAGGCGGGCGCAAGGGGCGCACATCCGGCAAGGCAGACGAGTCCGAAACCGTGCCGAAGGCAGACAACCCGAGGGCGGAGCGAAAAGCCGCCCGTCGCGCCGCAGCCGAGGAAAGCCGAAAACAAGGCGGTGAACCGCAGGTGATCGAGATCCGCCCGATCGCCGGCAAGGCCAGGATGCGGTCACGTCATTGGGGGCTGTTCCTCGTGTTCATGTTGATGGTCATCGCGCCGATTTCCGGGGTTGCCTACTACCTCTACGGAGTTGCTGCCGACCAATATGCGTCGACATCGGGGTTTTCCGTTCGGAACGAAGACGTTAGCTCCCCGGCCGAATTGATGGGCGGGCTGACGCAGTTCATGGGCGGAAGCGGTGGCGGCGAAGCGGACATGCTCTATGAATTCATCCAGAGCCAGGATCTCGTGACCAAGCTCGACGAACGCCTGGACCTGCGCGACCACTACACGGCCCCCTACGCAGCCGACCCGGTGTTCGGGCTCGAGCCGGACGGCACGATTGAAGACCTGGTGCGCTACTGGCACCGCATCGTCAAAGTGTCGTATGACCAAAGCACCGGGCTCATCAGTTTGCACGTCCGGGCGTTTTCGCCCGAAATGGCACACCGGTTGTCGCAGGAGATCATTGCTGAGAGCCAGGTCCTGGTGAACGCGTTGAATTTCACCGCGCGCAACGACATGCTGAAATACGCTGAGCAGGATCTCGCCGACGCGGTCGACCGGCTCAAGGAAGCGCGCGAGGCGCTGTCGCACTTCCGCAGCCGGACCCAGATTGTCGATCCGGAAAGCGACTTGCAGGGGCGTATGGGCGTCCTCGCCAGCCTGCAGCAGCAATTGGCTCAGGCACTCATCGAATTCGATCTGGTCTCCACCGATTCAGGAACCGACGACCCACGTGTGACCTCTGCTGCCCGCCGCATCGAAGTGATCCGGGATCGCATCAGCCAGGAGCGCCTGACCTTCTCTGAAGAAGAGCCCCTTGATGGGACCGAGAGCTATCCCACCCTGCTGGCCGAATACGAAGGCCTCATGGTCGACCGGGAATACTCTGAAGGCGCCTACGCCGCCTCCCTTGCCGCGCTCGACGTGGCCCGCGCCAATGCCGCCCGCCAGAGCCGATATCTTGCGTCCTATCTGAAACCCACAATACCTGAGCGTGCGGAATATCCCCAACGCGGCATGATCCTCGGTCTTGCCTCCCTTTTTCTGGTATTATTCTGGGCGATTTCGTCGATGATGTTTTACGCGCTGCGTGACAGGAAATAATCGAGCACATCGATGATCCGTTTCGAGAACGTCAAGAAAAGCTTCTGGGTTAACGGGCGTCGCATGGTCGTCATCGACGACCTCACCTTCACCCTGCCCGCTGGCAAGGCTCTCGCCCTGTTGGGACGGAACGGTGCCGGCAAATCGACCTTGCTGCAGATGGTGTCGGGAATCATGGCGCCTGACAGTGGCCAGATCATTTCAGAAGGGTCGGTCTCGTGGCCCGTTGGCCTGGCCGGCGCGGTTCACAAGGATCTGACCGGAGCCCAGAACGTGCGGTTCGTGGCCCGGATATACGGTGTCGATACCAACATGCTCGTTGATTTTGTGCGGAATTTCGCTGAGCTGGGACGGCATTTTCACATGCCGGTGCGCAGCTACTCCTCCGGTATGCGCTCCCGCCTGATGTTTGGAAGTGCCATGGGCATCAAGTTTGATACTTACCTGATCGACGAGGTGACCGCCGTCGGCGACGCATCGTTCCGAACGAAATCCAAGGCCGTTTTCCGCGAACGCGTCAAATCCGCCGGCGCTGTCATGGTGAGCCACAACATGCGCGAGCTGAGGGATTTCTGTGATGCAGCCGTTATTCTCGAAAAGGGGCGCGTGCGTTATTTCGAGGATATTGAGGAGGCGATCACCGTTCACGAGCAGAATTTGAGCGTGTAAACCCGGCGCGCTCACGCCTGAACCAACCCCAGCGAGGGTTCCGGGTGGATTGCGCAGGCTGGGTTGGTCGGCGATCCATCGGTAGCACGGCGGCAGGCTTTCGAGGTGTCCGTCCGGGCGATTTCACCGATGATGTCCGGCGCATTGCGTCACAGGACCTGGTCGACGATATCGACGCCCCGATTCGACAATATCGGCGACGCGATCAGGATCTACCGCCTCAAGGTGGGAGCTTGAACCCGGGATGACAGCTCCGCCAAACCTTCGCCCTGCGCCGGCAAACACCGGTCACAGACCATCGCCGGATCCTGCGCGACGCGAGCCGCTGCAGCGCGGGCGGATGCTGTTTTCAGCCGGCCTTGCTGCTTCGAAACCGCAATCAGCCGCGACGTATCCCCAACATGTCGCGGCCCAACTCGACCAGAAGGTAGTTTTCGGACAGATGCTCTCTCAGCCTTGCGAGACGCTCTGCCGAAAGGTGGGCGCTTTCGAAGCGAATGATCTTCGGTTGCGTCACCTCGATGTCGCACGCGTAAATCACTTCGTCGTCGAACCCTTCGGCGTCGATCTGCAGCACGTCGATCGTTGTATCTTGCCAATGGTCCTGCACGTACGGAACCAAACGACCGGAGGGAACGGTCAGCTCGGCAACCAGGCTGTCGGGATCTTTCTCATCGGGCAGGTGTTTGCGGACCCAGCCCACCACGTTTTCGCGATCGAATGACGTAACCCCGGTCGGGGCTCGATAGGTCGGCCACTTGGCGGCATATGACGGGTTGAACCGGTCCCAGTGTTCGGGACGGACCGCATGCAGTGTGAGCGAATCCTGCGGACCGACCGCGGCATTGATGATTTTGTGCGCGGGATGAAAGCTGTAGTTCTTTTTCAGGAACTGAAGCAGGTAGGGCTGTGGCTCGAACAGCAGGATCTGCGAGTTGGACCGGAGGTTGTCTCGCACCAGGAAATAGATCGGATCGTTGGCCTTGCCGTCATTGGCTCCGATCACGCAAATCCGAACCGGCCGCCCCTGGCTGGCGAGGGCGAGGATCGCCGCGTGGTATTCCGGGAACTTCTGCTTTCGCCGTGCCGGGCTTTTTTGCGGCTTCTGGTCGGGCGTCCGGTCTTCTTCGCGGCGTTTCCCGAACAACCCGCCGATCAGGTTTCCGCGCCCCGTCTGGCGCGTTTGCGTTTTCGGCGCGTTGGCTTTGAGTTGCTTCAGCTCCGCCCGCCGAACCTCGTTCGGCGCTTTCGCGACTTTCTGGTCGTCTCCGCCCAGCGTCCAGTCCGCTGCGAGCAGCGCCCTGACGTGGCGGGCACGGGTCTTGCCGATCACCTCGTCAAGATCGTACGGCGTTTCCGGGTCTCCCGGGTGGTCCTCGTGCAGCGACTGGATGTGCAGGATGCGAGGCGCACCCATCGACGCCGTCCAGACATCGAGGAGGTCCAGTTTGATGCAGTTGTAGGCCGGCCCGAGCGTGCCGAATTTCAGATCGCTGAGATAGATCAGTTTGCGAAATGCGGGCTGATCGACCAGTTCGTTGTTGGAATTGATTTCTTCTTCCCAGGTCCGCGAAAACGCGTGCAGCGCCGCCGATGCCCGGAAGGCCAGCATGCCGGTATTGACCGGGTTCAGACAGCTCGGAACCTGGCGATCGGCCGGGATTTGTCGCCGCGTTCGCGAATTCCCGAGCACCCCGACAATGTCGTAACGATCCAGAACCTCGAACACCTCGGAAATGTCCGTGAGCACGAAAACATCCGCATCCAGCAGAATGGTCCGCTCGAATCTGGAGTGACGGATAGCGCGCGTTTTCGGCCTGTGCGTGGTGTCTGTGAGCGCATGAACCTTGTCGAAAACGTCATCGGTAACGGGTTGATCCGTGAACAAATCGATCGACGCATCGGGCATGGCGGTCCGAAGGGTCCGGGCGGCCCTGCGGGCGAGGTCGGTGTACAATTGCCCCGTCGTGGCGAAGACGAAGCCACGCGTGCCGGGCTCGATGCTCTCTGGCAGAGAATCTTTCGAAAAAGTCAAATCGCTTCCCCCGCGCTGATACCTGTCCTTCGGCCTGGTGCCACATAGTGGCCTTTCATCTGGAATGGCAATACGAGGCATGTGATCGCACATCAGGGGTTCCCCACCCGCTCGAACCCTCCGGATCCGTTGGCTGAACATGCGGTGCAGGTTGGGGGCGTTGTTGAGATTTGCGGTCCGCGCAAGCTGGCCATCAGCGGGTGCCTGCCTGCAGACCGCCCAAAGGCAGGTTTGCGCCGCAGCCGATCTTCGCGCCCGGGCCTTTTGGAAGCCAAGACGTGGATCGCACGGCAAAGCGGTGGCTGGTTGGTACGAGGCTCGTAGTTTCAGAAGGCAGTCCGGGCGCATCTCATTTGGCGCAACCCATCCACGAAGTGGTGCCGCATGAGGGATTCGAACCCCCGACCCCATCATTACGAATGATGTGCTCTACCAGCTGAGCTAATGCGGCACTTCGCGAGTGCGGGGTGAATAGCACCCTCCGCATGCGCTGTGTAGCCCTATTTTTTCGGATTCGGCTTTGCCTCCGGAGCGTACTCCGACGCGCTTTCGACCGGTGCATCGGCGAAATCGACATGCGGCGGGTCTGCCGGTTCCGCATCCACTTCGGGATCCGCCGCCGCCGCCGGTGCCACGGGCTCGACGACCTCACCCGGCATCTGAGGTTTTCCGACGAGCAGCGGCAGCATTTCGGCGCCACCGTGCATCTTGACCTCGCCCTCCGACGGCACCGTCCAGCTCAAGGTGTCGAACGCGCCGCACTCGGCACAGACCGGCCTCCAGTCGCCGTGAACGTGGTTGCACTTGTCGCACACCCATTGCTCACCGCGCGACGCTGTCACCGCCTTGGTGAGCCAGCCGCGCACCGCGTCGTCGTCCGCGCCCTGGCCACGGTCGATCGCCGCCATCAGCGTCAACGAACGCTGCGTCGGGTCGGTCTCGCTCAGATCGCCCAGCGCCTTGCGCGCCGCATCGAAATCCTCGGCCGCGATATGAAGCTCGGCAAGCAGCATCCGGGTCTCGGGGTGATCGGGCTGGTGCTTGGTCAGGGTGCGGAAGCGTTTCAAACGCTGCTCGGGCGTCTCATCGGGTTCGAGCCGCGCGAACGCCGCCGCGAGGTCCGGGTGCGGTTTGACGGCCCAGGCCTTGGCCAGCAGCCGCGCGGCGTAATGCTTGTTTTCCTGATCAGCGTAGCTCTGCGCCGCGAGAACCGCGGCGGGAATGAGATCGGGCGAGAGCTTGTTGGCCTCGATCGCCGCCTCCCGCGCGCGGATCGAATTGCCCTCGGCAAAAACCTCCTTCGCCTCCTGAAGTGCAAGCACACCGTCGCGCCGCCGGCCGACATCCTTCGGCAGCGCCCCGGTCTTGACCTTGGTGCCGAGCGTCTTGCGCGCGCCCGTCCAGTCGTTCTGGGTCGCCTGCAACGCGAGCAGGATGTCCCCGGTCTCGACATGGCGCGGCTTCAGCGCAAAGGCCTTCTCGGCAAGCTTCAGAGCGGTATCGGTGTCGCCGGCCTCGAGCTTCTGTTTCATGATCCCGCGGATGCCGACAAACCGGGTCCGCTCGTCGGCCAGAAGCCGTTTGTAGACCGCCTCGGCCTGCTTGCGGTCGCCCGACATCTCCGCGGCCTGCGCGGTGATCAGGTTGGTGAGCTCGGGTTTTTTGAGGTATTTCTCTGCCTTGTTCGCCTTCGCCATCGCGACCCGTTCCTCGCCGGACGCGAGCGCCATCATCCCCTCGGCCAGGGCCGCATAGCCTTTGCGCTCCCGGTTGCGGTCGAAATAGCGGCCAATCGCCGTCTCGTCGCCGTTCAGGAACCGCACCACCGCCACCAGCAGGTTGACCAGTTTCAACAGCAGCCAGACCGCGAGCACGAAAACAATCAGCGCGAGCACCGATTGCAGTGGGCCGAGATTGAACTCGATCGTCCCGACCGCGATGCGCACACCGCCGCTCGTCTCGGTAATCAACCCGGCGCCCAGCACCGCGCCGGCGATGGCCGCGACGAACAGGATGATTTTAAACAAGGACCAGATCATAAAATCACCCTCACTTCGCGTTCAACTCTTCGGCGAGCGCAGTGCCCGCCGTCAGGGCCTGGGCCCTTGATTCCGCCAGCGTCTGCCAATCGGCGAAGGCCGGTTTCGCCGCCTCGGGCAGCGTTTCGATCTCGGCGAGCACGGCGTCGAGGTCGCCCGTCTTCAGGGCCGCCTCGGCACGCGACAGAACCGCGTCGGCGCTGTCGCCCTCTTTCGGTTCGAGCGACCGTGTTCCAAGCTGCGTCTTCAGAAACGCTTGCAGCCGGTTGACGTTGCCCTCTTCCACGCCGGTGCGGATATCCGCCTCGATCGCGGCGCGCGCGGCGGCGGGGAAACCGCTTTGCAGCTCCGCGAGCGCCGACACGCCCTCCGCCGCGACCGCGCTGAGCGCGGCGGGCGCGTCGAGGCCCGTGGCCTCGGTCAGCTCAAGCAGCGCGTCCTCAAACGGCGCGCCGGTATCGAGCGCGGCTTGCACCTGGGCAAGCGCCGTCCGCCCCGCCGCCGCCTTGGCCGAGTCGGCCAGTTGCGCTTCGAGCGCCGAGGCCTCGGCTTGGGCCGCGTCGATCTCGGCAAGCTCGCCTTCGAACATCTCGCGCAGCGCTGCGAGCTCTTTTGAATAGGCTTGCGCCGCCTTTTCGGCGGCTTCGGTCCCTTCGGGCGCCAGCTTCTCGACGGAAGACAGCCGCGTTTCCATCGTGCCGAGCTGTTCGGCGATCTCACCCGCGCCGCTTTCGAGCCCGTCGAGGCGCGTCGTCACGCTTTCGCGCAACGCGTCGAGCGCGCTGGTGTCGGATTTCACCTCTTCAAGCGTGGCATCGAGCGCGCCCAGCCGCTCGCCAAGGGCTGCGATCTCGGCGCCCTGCGCCTCGACGACCCCGATGAGGGGATCCTCTTGCGGGTCCACACCGGGAAAGGGCCAGCCCTCCGGCACCACCGTGCGCGCCGCGACGAACCCGATGATTGCGGCCGCGACACCGCCAAGAAGCAACCCCAGGAACGCGCCGAAACCGCCCCGGCGTTTCGCCGGTTGTTCCGCTTGCGGGTGCCCGGCTTTGGCCGGTTTTGTTTCTGCTGGCGCAGGCTTGGGCGGTTCGCTGGATTTGGCCGCCGACTTGGGCGGTGGCACCGTCTTGGCCGTCGACTTCGGCTTCGCCGGCTCCGACGCGGGCTTCGCGGGCGCGGCGGGCTTGGGATCCTTCGGCGCGTCCTTGGCCGACGCTTTCGCCTCGGACGCAGACGCCTTCGCTGCTTTCGGGGGCGTTTCGCCGATCACCACAGCCTCTTCGACCGGCCCTTTGGCATCTTTCGGCGCCGTCCCCGGCGTATCGGAGGTTTTCGCTTTCGGATCCGCGGCTTTGTCCGTTTTCGTCGATTTCGGGGCTTCCGCCATCATTCACCTTCCGAATCTCTACACGCGACCAAAGACGCGTCCACCATCTCAAACCTAACCACGCACCCCCCGGGTCTCAAGGCAACTTGCGCCGCAGTGCCGCGACGATCCGCGCTAACATGGCGTCTCCCGTTGGCGCGCCGCAGATTTCCGCCTCACTGGCCGTGGTATCCGCCCAGGCCCGGGCGACGGCAGGCGACATCGCGATCGTGTGCAGCGCCGGGCCCGGTCGGACCGTAGCACCGACCAGCCGTGCCGATCGCGGGGAAAAAAGTGGAAGAACCGCCGCTTGTGCGCCCTCGATCGCGCGCCGCGCGGCCTCGGTGAGCGCCCGCGCCTTTTGCGCATAGACGATCGCCTCGTCGGTCCGTGTTCCAGCCTCGGTCAAACGCTGCGCCACTGCGCCGCGCGCATGTTCGCCGCGCAGGTGCACTAGCGGGCCGGGTCCGGTGATCCCGCCCACCAGCTCGTCCGCGTTACGGGCCACCGTCACGATCTCGGCGCCCACGTCCCGCGCCGCGGCGGCGGTGCTTTCGCCGACGCAAAACGCGCGTTTCCCGGTCAGCGGCGGGCCGCAGCGCACCGCATTCGCCGATGTGAGGATGACCCCTGCGAAGGGCCTAAGATCGGGCAGGGTTTCAGCACAGACGATCTCCATGATCGGCGCCACAATGATCCGCGCGTCCACGTCCAACACCGCCCCCAATGCCGCCACGAGCGCGCGCGATTGCGCCTCGGGACGGGTCAGGACAAGGGTCGGGGTCATGCGGGCCTCGGGATTGTCTGTCTTCACCGGCGGTGGTACCCCGGCGCGACCCCCACCGCAACGGCGCCCCCACCCTTACGGCATTCATGACCGACACCGTCACGATCCTTGGCCTCGAATCGAGCTGCGACGATACCGCCGCCGCGGTCGTGCGCCATCGCCCGGGCGCGCCGCCGGAGATCCTGTCCTCGGTGGTCGCGGGCCAGACCGATCTGCATGCGGCCTTCGGCGGGGTCGTGCCCGAGATCGCGGCGCGCGCCCATACCGAGAAGCTCGATCTCTGTGTCGAGGAGGCGCTGGCCGAGGCGGGGATCGAGCTGGACGGTCTCGACGCCATCGCGGTGACCGCCGGGCCCGGCCTGATCGGCGGGGTGCTCGCGGGGGTCATGCTCGCCAAGGGCCTCGCAGCCGGGACCGGCCTGCCGCTGCTCGGCATCAACCACCTCGCGGGCCACGCGCTGACGCCCCGGCTCACCGACGGCGCCGCCTTTCCCTACCTGATGCTGCTGGTGTCGGGCGGGCACTGCCAGTTCCTGCTGGTCGAGGGCGAAGACGCCTTCACCCGCCTCGGCGGCACCATCGACGACGCCCCCGGCGAAGCCTTCGACAAGACCGCGAAGCTGCTCGGTCTGCCGCAACCGGGCGGCCCCTCCGTCGAGGCGGCCGCGAAGGCCGGCGATGCGACCCGGTTCAAACTGCCGCGCCCGCTGCTCGACCGCCCGGGCATGGACATGAGCTTTTCCGGGCTCAAGACGGCGCTCTTGCGTGAACGCGACAAGCTTGTGACACGCGATGGCGGGCTCAGGCAGGGCGCCCGCGCCGATCTCTGTGCCGCGTTTCAGGCCGCCGTCGCGGACGTGCTCGCCGAGAAATCGCGCCGCGCGCTGGCTGCCTATCTTGCGCTGGAACCGGCAACGCCGGTGTTCGCCGTCGCCGGCGGGGTTTCGGCAAACATGGCCATTCGCGCCGCATTAGAGACTGTTGCGGCAGAGGCCGGCGCCGACTTTCTCGCCCCCCCGCTCGCGCTTTGCACCGATAATGCCGCGATGATCGCCTGGGCCGGGATCGAGCGGTTCCGGGCCGGACGCCGCGATGACATGACCCTGGCCGCGCGTCCCCGCTGGCCGCTGGACGACACTGCCCCGGCCATGCTTGGATCCGGCAAGAAGGGAGCGAAAGCGTGAGCAGTATTTCCATCATCGGCGCCGGCGCTTTCGGGACGGCGCTCGCAATCTCGCTCGCCCGCGACGGGCGGGAGGTCACGCTTTGGGCGCGCGACCCGGGCGACATGGCCGCGACGCGCGAAAACACCCGGCGTCTGCCGGGCTTTGCCTTTCCTGAAAGCCTGAGCTTGGCCGGAGATCTGGAAACTGCCGCCCGCGCTGACGTTATTCTGCTCGCTATTCCAATGCAGAAAACTTCGCGGTTTCTTTGGATTGAAGCAGCTCTGTTCCAGGACAAAACACTGGTCTCATGCTCAAAGGGAATCGACGTGCTCTCTGGTCGGGGCCCGGCCGAGATCATCCGTTACGAGTGCCCGGAGGCAACGCCAGCTGTGTTGTCGGGCCCCAGCTTTGCCGTCGATATTGCGGCCGGTCTCCCCACCGCGCTCACCCTCGCGGCCGCCGATCCGGAGCCTCTGCAACACATGCTCAGCACATCCAATATCCGCCTCTATCGCTCCACTGACATGGTTGGCGTCGAGATCGGCGGCGCTTTGAAGAACGTGATCGCTATTGCCTGCGGCGTCGCTATCGGCGCGGGGCTGGGCGAGAGTGCGCGCGCAGCCTTGATGACCCGCGGCTATGCCGAGATGAACCGTTTCGCCATGTCGCGCGGTGCCGCACCCGAGACGTTGGCCGGGCTTTCCGGATTTGGCGATCTGACATTGACCTGCACTTCCGAAAAATCGCGCAATTTTTCGTATGGATTGGCGCTCGGGCGCGAAGCGCCGGTCGCGGAGGGAACGACGATTGAAGGCCGAGGAACTGCGCGGGCCGTGCACTTCGCTGCCCAGAAAGCTGGCGTCGAGATGCCCATCACCGATATCGTGGTCGCGTTGGTCAATGGCGACGTGACCGTGAAAGACGCCGTCGAGGCCTTGCTCTCGCGGCCATTGAAGGAGGAATGACATGTACGCCATCATCTGCACCGACAAGGACGGGGCACTCGAGATCCGCAAGGCCAACCGGGAGGCGCATCTCGCCTATAGCGCCGAAACGCCGGTGGTTTATCTCGGGCCTTTCCTGGACGACGTTTCCGGCGACATGAAAGGCTCGCTTGTCGTCCTCGATGTCGACACCCGCGCCGAGGCCGAGGCGTGGGCGGCGAACGACCCTTACGCCAAGGCCGGTCTGTTCCAGAAGGCGCGGATCGAACGCTTCAAGAAGGTGATCGGCTGATGGCGTACTGGTTGTTCAAGTCGGAGCCGAACACCTGGGGCTGGGACCACCAGGTCGCCAAGGGCGAGGCGGGCGAGGAATGGGACGGCGTGCGCAATTACCAGGCCCGCAACACCATGCGCGAGATGAAACTGGGCGATCTCGGCTTCTTCTACCACTCGGTGAACGAGAAGCGCGTCGTCGGCATCGTCGAGGTCTGCCGCGAGATCCACCCCGACAGCACCACCGACGATCCGCGTTGGGAATGCGTGGACATCAAGGCGGTGCGCCCGCTGGCGGGCCCGGTGACCCTGGATATGTGCAAGGCCGACCCGCGCCTCGCCGACATGGTGCTTGTCAAAAACACGCGCCTGTCGGTGCAGCCGGTGAGCGAGGCGGAATGGAACGTGGTTCTCGACCTGGCGGGCGAAAAAACCTAGGCGAACCCGGCACCCTCCCGCATACTGCGACAGAATGACGCGTACAGGGAGGGAAACCCCATGGGAATCATCGCAGTATTGGTCGCCGCTCTGGCGGGATTCGGGTTCGGCACGGTCTGGTACATGAGCCTGGCCAAGCCGTGGATGGCAGCCGCCGGCGTCGAGGTGGGCGACGACGGCCGTCCGGTCAATTCGAAAAACCCGCTGCCCTATATCTCCGCCTTCGTCATGGCGATCCTGGTCGCGGGTATGATGCGGCACGTCTTCGTGATGTCGGGGATCGATACGGTCGGCAAAGGTCTGATGACCGGCCTCGGGCTTGGCCTGTTCGTCGCCGCACCCTGGATCGTGAACAACGTGATGTTCTCGAACAAGCCCAAGAGCCTCGCGCTCATCGACGGCGGCTACGCTGCGGGCGGCTGTACAGTGATCGGCCTGGTGCTGGCGCTGTTCTGATTTGCGCTTTTCGGATTTGCGCTGCTCGGAATTGCCTGGTGCTGAATAGAAAAGGAGGGCCCCGTGTCCGGATCATCGGGACCCTCCTTCCACCCCACGTGCTCCCTCAGCACCACACGTGTCTCTGAAAAAAGGTCCGACCATCCTGGCCTTGAGATGACACTAGGCCAAACGCCCGGTCCGCGCAACGATGGAGTGCTTAGAATTAGCCGTGTTTTCAATGCGTTATTGGTAACGATCCCTTAACGGAAAACGGGGACGCTTGGGCGGCGTCCCCGTTCGTAATCCGGTCCGGCGTTCAGCTCAGCCGTAGACGCTTTCCTTGCCGAAATGCTTGGCCAGCAGGTAGTAGACGACAGGGCGGTACTTGTTGCGCTCCGAACGGCCGTAGGTCTCGATCACGGAATTGATCGCTTCCATCAGCTCCGGCCCATCCGCGAGGCCGAGTTTCTTCATCAGGAAGTTGTTCTTCACCGTTTCCAGCTCGCTCTCCTGACCGGCCGCAACCGTCGCTGCATCGGCGTTGTAGATCGACGGGCCGCAGCCGATGGTCACCTTGGTCAGCAGGCCCATGTCAGGCTCGACGCCGCACTTGTTCTTCAGGTCATCAGCGTACTTGGCGATGAGCTCGTCTCTCTTTCCCATTTGAAAACTCCCTTGGGTACACGGGGGTTGGTCCCCGTTTGGCGTGAAGGTACCGCGATACAGACTCACCGACAAAGGAAAATTCGAGCCGGAAATTCCCCGTAAGGCGACGACAAACTGCGTGATCCCGCTTGCCCGACCGAAAGAAATCCTTTCAATTCGTTTCCGAGTACAACGAGGAGGAATATTGCCGTGGGCTACCTGAAAACCACACCCAACCGCGACGGTTATTTCGGCGAGTATGGTGGCGCGATGCTGCCGCCGCCGCTCGAGCCGCATTTCAAGGAAATCCGCGAAGCCTATGAACGGATTTCGAAATCGGCCGATTTCATCGCCGAGCTGCGCCTGATCCGCAAGCATTTCCAGGGGCGGCCGACCCCGATCAGCTATCTCAAGAACATGTCCGGCCGGCTTGGCGGCGCACAGATCTACGCCAAGCGCGAAGACCTCAATCACACCGGCGCGCACAAACTCAACCACTGCATGGGCGAGGGGCTGCTGGCGAAGTTCATGGGCAAAAAGAAGCTCATGGCCGAAACCGGCGCCGGCCAGCACGGCGTGGCCCTGGCCACGGCAGCCGCCTACTTCGGTATGGAGTGCGAGATCCACATGGGCGAGATCGACATCGCCAAGGAAGCGCCCAACGTCACCCGGATGAAACTTCTGGGCGCCACGGTTGTGCCGGTGGGCTTCGGCGGACGCTCGCTGAAAGAGGCGGTCGACAGCGCCTTCGGCAGCTACATCGAACAGGCCGACAAGGCGCTCTTCGCGATCGGCTCGGTCGTGGGCCCGCACCCCTTCCCGATGATCGTGCGCGATTTTCAGCACATCGTCGGCGTCGAATCGCGCGAACAGTTCCTGGAGATGACCGGCGATCTGCCCGACATGGTTGCGGCCTGCGTCGGTGGCGGCTCCAACGCGATGGGCCTGTTCTCGGGCTTCATCGACGATGAGGGCGTCTCGCTGCACGGCGTCGAACCGCTCGGCACCTCGTCGAAACTCGGCGATCACGCCGCGACGATCACCTACGGCGAAGACGGCGACATCCACGGTTTCCACACCTTGGTGCTCAAAGACGAAAACGGCGAGCCCGCCCCGGTCCACACCATCGCCTCCGGCCTCGACTATCCCGGCGTCGGCCCGGAGCACGCCTATCTGCACAAGATCGGCAAGGTGAACTACACTGCGGCCGACGACAAGGAAGCGCTCGCCGCCTTCTATGCCTCGTCGCGAGAGGAAGGCATCATCCCGGCGCTCGAAAGCGCCCATGCGCTCGCCTTTGCGATGCGGGAAGCGCCGAAGAACCCCGGCAAGTCGATCCTCATCAACATGTCAGGCCGCGGTGACAAGGATATCGACTACGTCACCGAGACCTTCGGATTTGGCGACGAGAGCTGAAGCGAATAGCGCCGCCCCACTGGGCGGCGCTTCCTCTGTACGGGCGTGGTGTGGGCGCGGTCCCACCTGGCCTCAGTACCGGTAGTGTTCCGGCTTGTAGGGCCCGTCCACCGTCACGCCGATGTACTTCGCCTGGTCCGGCCGCAGTTCGGTGAGTTTCACCCCGATCCGGCCCAGATGCAGACGCGCGACCTTCTCGTCGAGATGCTTGGGCAGGATGTAGACCTCGTTGCCGTAATCCTCGCCCTTGGTCCACAGCTCGATCTGTGCCAGCACCTGGTTGGTGAAGCTGGCCGACATCACGAAGGACGGGTGGCCGGTGGCGTTGCCGAGGTTCAGGAGCCGCCCCTGGGACAACAGGATGATCTTGTTGCCCGAGGGCATCTCGATCATATCCACCTGGTCCTTGATGTTGGTCCACTTGTGGTTCTTCAACGCGGCCACCTGGATCTCGTTGTCGAAGTGGCCGATGTTGCCGACGATCGCCATGTCCTTCATGGCGCGCATGTGCTCGATTCGGATCACGTCCTTGTTGCCGGTGGTGGTGATGAAAATGTCGGCCGTCGCGACCTCGTCTTCAAGCGTGGTCACCTCGAACCCGTCCATCGCCGCCTGCAGCGCGCAGATCGGGTCGACCTCGGTCACCTTCACCCGGGCGCCGGCACCGCGCAGGCTTGCCGACGAACCCTTGCCGACGTCGCCGTAACCGCAGACCACGGCGACCTTGCCCGCCATCATCACGTCGGTCGCCCGGCGGATGCCGTCGACCAGCGATTCCTTGCAGCCGTATTTGTTGTCGAACTTCGACTTGGTGACCGAGTCGTTCACGTTGATCGCCGGGAAGGGCAACTGGCCGGTCTTCACGAGATCATAGAGGCGGTGGACGCCGGTGGTGGTCTCCTCAGAGACGCCTTTGATCTGGTCGCGCACCTTTGTGAACCAGCCCGGGCTCGCGGCCATGCGCTTGGCGATCTGCTTGTGGATCACCTCTTCCTCTTCCGACCCCGGCACGCCGAGATCTTCGCCGGCTTCGGCGCGCGCGCCGAGCAAAACGTAAAGTGTCGCGTCGCCACCGTCGTCGAGGATCAGGTTCGGACCGTCCGCGAACTGGAACGACCGGTCGAGGTAGTCCCAATGCTCTTCCAGCGACTGGCCCTTGATGGCGAAGACCGGGATACCGGCGGCGGCGATCACCGCGGCGGCGTGGTCCTGGGTCGAGTAGATGTTGCACGACGCCCAGCGCACGTCGGCCCCCAACGCCACCAGCGTTTCAATCAGCGCCGCGGTCTGGATCGTCATGTGCAGCGAGCCGACGATGCGCGCGTCCTTGAGCGGTTTGGAGCCCCCGTATTCCTCACGCAGCGCCATCAGGCCCGGCATTTCTGTTTCGGCAATGTCGAGCTCCTTGCGACCGAACTCGGCGAGCGCAATATCCTTCACGATGTAGTTCTGGGTCACCTTGCGGGCCTCCGTAAAATCTGGCTTGGCGCGGGGTTATCACTGCCCGGCTTAACAGGCAATGAGCACGCATTGACAACCCTACTGCGAACGCCATTCTGGCCCGGATCAGGAGAAAACCATGCCACCACCCCGCGCGTATCAGCGGATGCTTTCGGGCCGCAGGCTCGATCTACTCGACCCGACGCCGATGGATATCGAGATCGCAGACATCGCCCACGGGTTGGCTTTCGTCGCCCGTTGGAACGGGCAGACCATCGGCGACTGGCCCTATTCAGTGGCCGAACACTCGCTGCTGGTCGAGACGCTGTTTTCGCGGATGAACCCGGGCGTACCCGCGAAATGGCAGCTCGCGGCATTGCTGCATGACGCGCCGGAATACGTCATCGGCGACATGATCTCGCCGGTGAAGGCGGCGGTGGGGCCGGCCTATGGTGAGCTGGACGACCGGCTCATGGCGGCAATTCATATCCGCTTCGGCCTGCCCGCCGAGGTGCCGGTGAAGATCAAGAAGGCGATCAAGAAGGCCGACCGGGTCTCGGCCTGGCTGGAGGCGACGCAGATCGCGGGGTTTGCGAAACCCGAGAGCGACAAGTTCTTCGGCAAACCGGATCCGGAGATGATCCGTGGGCTCGAGATTCACCTGCGCGCGCCGCGCGCGGTGCGGGAGGATTTCGTGGCCCGGCACGAGGAATTGCTCGCTCAAGTGTAGGCGGGCGAAGACTGCGCGATGGGTGGGCGAACTCGGACAGGGGGTCAGGGCTTTGATTTTATTACAGATAGCGCTAACTGTGTTTTGCGGGCGAACCCGCCGGGCGAAGCCCCGCGTGACCCTGCGCAGCGCGACCGCCCGATGACTTTCATCACCCGCTCCGCCACGCTTGCCGACATCCGCCAGATGGCCGAAGTGGCCGGCTCGCCGGTGACGGCGCAGGGGCTGGCCGACTGGATGGACGGCGACAGCGCCTATGCCGCCTGGCATTTGATCGAGGATGACAGCGGCCGTTTGCTCGGATTTCAGCACATCGGCCGCACCGAGACGCTTGCGGCCGACGCCTGTGAGATCGCGACCTTTCTGGACCCCAACCCCCTGCCGGTCGGCGCGGCCGCAAGCCTGTTCGACGCGACCGCGCACTCCGCGCGCCTGCTGCGCTACGCGTGGATATCGGCGGATGTGGCCGCGGAGAATGCCGCGGCCCGGATCTACTACCAGAACCGGGGTTTCAGGCTCTATTCCAGCGTAAAAGCCCGTGTGCTGATGCGCTTCGATCTCGATTGAGGACCCATCCCAACCGCGACCGTCCGGTCCGGGCATGCCGCGCCGTGACAGCACGCCCGGACCGGATCCGCAAGGGCGACACCCGCGCCCCCGGGAGTTGACCGGCCGAGCCCCGCCTACCAGTAGCCGCGCCGGTAGCGGTTCAGGGTGTCGAGCGCTTCGCGTTCGCGACGGCTTTCCTCCTCGCGCCGGTTGTGCAGGTGCTGCTCGCGGTCGAACGGCGTGCCCTCGAAAGGGTGGGTGCGGGTTGCGGTGCGAAAGACAGAGGCCATGATCTCGAACATATCGTTCTCCTTTGTTGTAAGTCTCTGTCATCAAGACACCACGAAAAGTGCTTTAAACGAAGTTTCTATGGTTTCCATACTGTAAGCTGGGCTAACATCACTAATGGATTGGACCGCGCTTCCCTCACTCGCCGCCCTGCGGGCCTTCGACGCACTGGCGCGTACCGGGAGCCTCTCGGCGGCCGGCCGGATGCTCAACGTGACCCATGCCGCGATCGCCCAGCATCTGCGGAGCCTTGAGGCGCATTTCGGCGCACCGCTCGCCACCCGTGACGGGCAGGCCATGCGGCTCACCGATGCGGGGCGCGAGCTTGCGGAGGCATTGGGTGAGGGGTTCGACCGGATCGGTGAGGGTGTGGCCCGGATCATGGACCGGACGGCGGATCGGCCGGTGGTCGTGACCCTTACCCCCTCCTTCGCCGAAACCTGGCTGATGTCGCGGATCGGTGCCTTCTGGGCCGCATACCCGGAGATCGAAGTGCGCCTTGCGCCCTCGAATGCGCTCGCCGACCTGCGCCGCGACGGCATCGACATCGCCATTCGGTTCGGCGATGGCACCTGGCCGGGTTGCGACGTCGAACCGCTTGACGTGAGCCGCTTCGTCGTCGTCGCCGCTCCAGGCTACTCAAGCGCCGCGGGGCTCGACGCACTTCTCGCAGAACGGGGGCATACCTGGTTCTTTTCCGCCGCCACCAACGAGCAAAGGGTCTGGGGCGGTGCCATCGGTGTGGATTTCGACCGGGAAACCGTGCGCGAGATGCCCTCGAACGCCCTTGCCCTCGGCGCGGTGCGCGCCGGCCTCGGGCTCGCGGTGCAATCGCACACATTGGTGGAGGCCGACCTCGATGCCGGCACGCTGGTGGCGTTGCATGAAGAACACGACGCACGCGGCCTCGGCTACCACATCGTCACCCGGCCCGGCGTGCTCTCACCGGGCGCGAAAGCCTTCCGTGCCTGGCTGCGCGCCGCGGCGCGTCAGGCGAGAACGCCGCAGGTCTGACCGGCGGCGCCGTCCGCCCCCCGCCAACCAACGAAGCGTTCGTCGGTGAAGGTCAACACCAGGTCTCCCCAGGCGATCTGTTGGCGCACGGCTGCGGGGCAATTGGTGAGACCCAGCGCCCGGCCCGGGCCAAGCTCGCGCTCCAAGACGGCGATCACCCCGGAGGGCGCGCGGCCGAAATCGATCCGCTGGCCGCCAGGAACAGTGATACCGGAGCCGGTGATCGCAAGCCCGCCCGCGTCGGTTTCGAGCGCGATGCCTTGCTTCTTGGTCCCGGCGAACGGGTTCAGTTCGAGATCGCCCCCGCCGCAACCGGCAAGCACGAGGCAGAGGATCAGCGGTGCCCTGCTCATTGCGGGCTGCTCATTTCGGGCTGCGTTTGGCGAGAATGCGCTGGAGGGTGCGGCGGTGCATGTTGAGACGGCGCGCCGTCTCGGAGACGTTGCGGTCGCACAGCTCGTAGACCCGCTGGATATGTTCCCAGCGCACCCGGTCGGCGCTCATCGGGTTTTCCGGCGGCGGCGGCAGATCGTCGCCGTTTGCCAGCAGGGCGTTGACGATGTCCTGGGCATCGGCGGGCTTGGACAGATAGTCGGTCGCGCCGGCCTTGACCGCGGCGACCGCAGTGGCGATGGCGCCGTAGCCCGTCAACACCACGATCCGCGCGTCGGGGCGCTTTTCGCGGATGGTCTCGACCACGTCGAGCCCGTTGCCGTCTTCGAGCCGGAGGTCGACCACCGCATAAGCCGGTGGCCGGGCCGACGCCATGGCCTTGCCATCCGCAACCGTCTCGGCCGTTTCAGTGTCGAACCCGCGTTTTTCCATCGCCCGGCTCAACCGGCGCAGAAACGGCTCGTCATCATCGACCAGAAGGAGCGATCTGTCGTCGCCAAGATCCAGCAACTCGTTGTCCGACATGGGAATCCCCCGCTCTGTTCGCTCGTACAACGCACCCTATGCGCAAGGTCGCCGCAGGTCAATTTATCGCAGGGGGCGGCGATCGCGGAAGTCAGGCCCCGCCCGCATCGATGAAGCAGCCGATCCGTTCGGCCATTTCGGCCGGGGTGACATCGCGCTTGAAGAACTCGGCAAAACCGATCCCGGGCAGCATGAAGTAGGTGAACGTGGAATGGTCGACCAGGTAGAAATCCGGATCCGGGTTTTCTTCCTTCTTGAAATAGGCCTTGTAGGCCTGCGCCGCAGCCTGGATCTGTTCCAGCGTGCCGGTGTAGCCCATTGCCTCGGGGTGCAGGTAGTCGGTGAAATCGCGCAGTTGCTCGGGGTCGTCGCGTTCGGGATCGACCGACACCAGTGCCATGCCCACGTCATACCCCGCCGCGGCCAGCAGGTCGATGGCTTCGGCGTTGCGCGCGTTGTCGGTCGGGCAGATGTCGGGGCAGTAGGTGTAGCCGAAATAGACGAGAGTCGGCTTGGCGATGATCTCGGCCTCGGTGACCGCTTCGCCGTTCTCGTCGATGAGCGACAAGGGCCCCCCGATCGAGGCGACGCCGGTGCCGACGGAGGACGCCCGGCAGGCGGCGAAGGGGTCGTTGTCGCCTGCCCCCGAGCGGGTCACCCACCAGGCGCCACCGGCGAGGGCGGTGGCTGCGACGGCGGCGGAGATTATAATGGCGATACGCATGCGGGGGGCCTCCCTGTTTCGTCGGCATTGATCCTTCATGCGCCGCCAACATACAAGGGGGCCGAAGACGCATCTGGACCAGTCCGCAGGATCGTGATGACCGACACCACGCCGTCGCTGTTCGCAGCCAAACAGACCGGGCGCCGTGTCCGTCTGCGCACGCTCACGGTTCTGCGCTGGGCCGCCGTGGCCGGACAGATCGTGGCGATCGCGGTGAGCCAGCGGTTCTTCGGCCTGCAGATCGAGCTTGGCCTTTGTGCCGTGGCGATCGGCGCATCGATCATCGCCAACGTGGTGTTTCACTTCGTTTACCCGGAAAACAAGCGGCTGAATGAGTACGAAGCGACCCTGATGCTGTCCTTCGACACGGTGCAGCTCGGCTTCCTGCTCGCGGTGACAGGCGGGCTCAACAACCCGTTCGCGATGCTTATCGTCGCGCCTGTCACTGTGGGGGCGATGGCGCTGTCGCTCGGCGCGACCCTGGTGATCGGCCTTGCGGCGGTGGTGCCGGTGACGATCATGGCCTGGGTCTACGTGCCGCTGGTGACCGCGGCGGGCGATGTCCTGGCGCTGCCCGTCATCTTCCAGCTTGGCCATTGGGCGGCCATCGTCATCGCGATCGGGTTCGTCGGTGTCTACACACGTCAGGTGAGCGCCGAGATCCAGTCGATGGCACAGGGCCTTCTCGCCACCCAGATGGCGCTCGCCCGCGAGCAGAAACTGACCGACCTCGGCGGCGTGGTGGCCGCCGCGGCGCATGAGCTCGGCACCCCGCTGGCCACCATCAAGCTGGTGAGCTCGGAGATGATCGGCGAGCTGGAGGAGGGCACGGACCTCAGGGAAGACGCGGAACTGATTCGCGACCAGGTGGACCGGTGCCGCGACATCCTGCGCTCGATGGGCCGGATGGGGAAAGACGATCTGTACCTGCGCCAGGCCCTGCTTTCGGCGGTGATCGAGGAAGCCGCCGAACCGCACCGCGACCGCGGCAAGGAGATCGTCATCCGCAGCCGTCCCCGAGAGGCCGCGCCGGCGCAAGACCTGATGGTGTTGCGGCGCCCCGAGCTGATCCACGCGCTGAGGAACCTGATCCAGAATGCCGTCGATTTCGCGGCCACGACGGTCTGGGTCGAAACCAGCTGGAATGACCGCATCCTGTCGGTGCGTGTCATAGATGACGGCACCGGATACCCGCCGCATCTTCTCGGGAGGATCGGCGATCCGTTCCTGCGGCGGGGCAGCCGGCAGGGGCGCGACGACCGGCGCCCGGAATACGAGGGCATGGGCCTTGGCTTGTTCATCGCCAAGACGCTGCTTGAGCGCACCGGCGCGGAACTCAGTTTCGTCAACGGCACCACGCCCTATACCGGCAAATCGCATCCCGGCGAGCCGTTGGGCGCGATCGTCGAGGTGATTTGGGACCGCACCCGGCGCGAAGGCGGCATCGAAGCGTCAGAGCGGACCCCGGCGCTGGGTGAGAACGTGCATTTCGGCGCCTGAGCATCGCGGGGGCCCTTAAGCCTTCGTTAACCAGTGCGGGCATAGGGTTAACGAAACACGCGCTCCATTTGGATCCCCGCCATGAACTATACCCTCTTCGCTCTCGCGCTCGTCGGCTCCGCCTTTGTCATCGCCCTCGCGGTACTTCTTGTCTTCGGCATGTTCGACCGGCGCAAGACCAGCAACCTGCGGCGGTTCACCGAAGCGGAACGCGACTCTGTCGTTTTCATCTTCGAGAACGAAACCCTGCTGGACGCGACCCCCGCCGGACGCATGCTGCTCGACACGGCCCCCCGCCGGGGCACGGCCTGGTCGCATCTCGCCACCCTGCTCTCGCCGCAGTTTCCGCGGCTGGGCGAACTGATCGGCGACCTCGCCGAGGTCGGCGAGATGCAGCTCGGCGCGGCGGACGGCAACACCCGGCTGCGGGCCGAATGGCATGACGGCGTGGCGCGGATCACCCTCGAGGACGCCGATCCGGACGAGATCGCGGGCGCGGGCTACGACCAGCACAGCCTGATGGCGATGAAGCGGGAGCTGAAGATCCTGCGTTCGAGCACCGAGACAAATCCCTTCCCGCAATGGCGCGAGGGCCGGACCGGGACGCTCACCTGGTGCAACGCCGCTTACATGACGCTGGCCGACAGCGTTTCGGGCAGCGAGGATGTGCCCCCCTGGCCGCCCGCCCGGGTGTTCAACCTCGACAAAGACACCGCCAATGTCGCCTCGGAAAATGACGAAGACACCCAACACCGGGCGGCGGTGACCATCGGTGCCGAGGCCACGCGCCACTGGTTCGATGTGACCGAGATGGAGACGGCGGAGGGCGACAAGGTGTTCACCGCGATGCCGTCGGACCGGCTGGTCAAGGCGGAGACGTCTCTCCAGGAATTCGTCACCACCCTCACCAAGACATTTGCCGCCCTGCCGATCGGTCTGGTGATCTTCGACCGCGCCCGCGAACTGGCGCTGTTCAACCCGGCGCTGATGGATCTCACCATGCTGCCCGCCTCCTTCCTGATCTCGAAACCCAGCCTCTCGGCCTTCCTCGACCGCCTGCGCGAATCGCGGATGATGCCGGAGCCGAAGGATTATCGCAGCTGGCGCCAGCAGATGTCGGACCTCGAAGCCGCCGCCCAGAACGGCACCTACGAGGAGACCTGGGCGCTGCCGACCGGCCAGACCTACCGGGTCACGGGCCGCCCGCACCCGGACGGCGCGGTGGCGTTGCTGTTCGAAGACATCTCGGCGGAAATCTCGCTCACCCGCCGGTTCCGCACCGAGCTCGAAACCGGACAGGCGGCCCTCGACGCCCTGCCGCAGGCGATCGCCGTGTTCAGTTCCGGCGGAACGCTTTCGATCTCCAACGCCGCCTATGCCCGGCTCTGGGGCAACGACCCCTCGACAACGGTCGGCGAGGTCAGCCTGCGCGGCGCCGTAGCCTCCTGGCAGGCCCGCTCGGCCCCCACGCCCGCCTGGGACGAATTGCGCGGGCTGATCGGGCAAACCGACCGTCACGGCACCTGGCGCACGCGGATCGCGCTGAACGACGGGCGCAGCCTGCTGACCCGTGTGACCCCGCTCACCCGGGGGTCGACGCTTGTCGATTTCACCGTCGCGGCACCCGCGATCCAGCCCAAGCGGGTGCCGGGACCGGCCCCGCGGCCAAAGGCGGACGCGTCCGCCAGCTCACCCCTGCTCGTCTGAGACAGCGGTTTGGGGCCAGCGGTTTTGCGGCGGCGGCGACCGGGCACCGGACGGTGCCGCTTGCAGCATCGGGCGGCTGAGGTACAACGGGGCCATGAGCGCCCCGTTTCGCCATTTCACCTTCGGCTCGCCGGATGAAACTGCGGCCTTCGCGCGCGCGTTGGCGCCCGGGCTTCGCGCCGGTGACGTGCTGCTGCTCGAAGGCCAGATCGGCAGCGGCAAGACGCATTTCGCCCGCGCGCTGATCCAGGCCCGGCTCGTGGCCGATGGCGCTCCGGCCGAGGATGTGCCCTCGCCCACCTTCACGCTTGTTCAGACCTACGATACCGGGCGGGTCGAGATCTGGCATGCCGATCTCTACCGGCTGACCCATGTCGACGAGGTCGAGGAACTGGGGCTTGCGGAGGCGTTCACCGAGGCGGTCTGCCTCATCGAATGGCCCGACCGGCTTGGCGATCTCGCACCTGACGGGGCTTTGTCGCTGAGCTTCGCGACCGGTGCCGGGCCCGACACCCGGGTGGTGTCGGCCAGGTCGAACGCGCCGGCCTGGGCGGAGAGGCTCGGGGTGCTGTTCGATGACATCTGACCGCGCCGCCGCGATCGCCCGCTTTCTTACTCACGTCGGTTGGTGCGGGGCGACGCAGGCACCGCTCGCCGGCGATGCGTCGAGCCGGCGCTATGTGCGGTTGCGGATGGGGAACGACAGAGCCGTATTGATGGATGCACATGGCGACCGGCGCGGTCTGGAGCGGTTCATCGCGGTCACGGAGCATCTTCTCGGCTGCGGCTTGTCGGCCCCGCGCGTCCTCGCCGCCGATGTGACACGAGGGTTGCTGCTGCTCGAGGACTTCGGCGACGGGCTTTATCCTGCGTTGCTCGCGGCGGACCCGGGGCGTGAAACCCTGCTTTTCACGGCCGCAACCGACGTGCTCGCGGCTCTGCATGCCTGCCCGACCCCCTCCGCGCCGGACCTTGGACCGGACACGCTCACCGAGCAGGCAGGGCTGGTGTATGACAGCTACCTGCCGGCATTCACCGGACGCGACGACCGCGGCGCGAAGCGCGCGATGCAGGTACTGATGGCGGAGGCGTTTGCGGCGCTGCCGCGCTGGTCGCCGGTGCTTGCGCTGCGGGACTTTCACGCCGGGAACCTGTTCTGGCTGCCCGACCGCCCGGGCCCCGCGCGTGTCGGGCTGATCGACTACCAGGATGCAGGCCTCGGCCATCCGCTCTACGATCTGGTCTCGCTCGCGCGCGATGCGCGGCGCGACGTGGCGCCCGAAACCGTGACCGAGATGCAGGCCCGCTACGCCGCGGCGACCGGGCTGGAGCCCGGCGCGGCCTGGCCGGTGCTCGCGGTTCAGCGCAACTTGCGTATTCTTGGTATCTTTGCCCGGCTGGCACTCGATCACGGCAAGCCTGCCTATCTCGATTTCCTGCCGCGCACCTGGGCGCTTCTGGTTGAGGACCTTGAGCATGCGTCTCTAACCCGGCTGAAGAAGCGCATTCTCACCGATCTGCCGCCCCCCACGCCCAACCTGATCGCGAGGTTGAAAGGGCAATGACCGACCATCCCGAAGCCGTAATGATCTTCGCCGCCGGGCGTGGCACCCGCATGGGCGCGTTGACCCAGACGCGGCCGAAACCGCTCATCGAGGTCGCGGGCAAACCGCTCATCGACCATGCGCTTGAGCTGGCGGAACACGCAGGGGCCACCCGGCTGGTCGCGAACCTGCATTACCTGCCGGACCAGCTCGCCACCCATCTCGCCCCGCGCGGCGTGAAGCTCTCGTTTGAGACCGATCAGCTCCTGGAAACCGGCGGCGGGCTTCGGCGCGCGCTGCCGCTGCTCGGGCCCGACCCGGTGTTCACCATCAACGCCGATGCGGTCTGGACGGGGCCGAACCCGCTCGCGGAACTCGCCAGGGCCTGGAACCCGGAGACGATGGACGCGCTTTTGCTGCTCGTGCCCCGCGAAAGAGCGACCGGCCACAAGGGCGCGGGCGATTTCGACCTTGGCGCCGATGGCCGGCTGGAACGGGGGGCCGGGCTCGTCTACGTTGGGGCGCAGATCATCCGGACGGACGGTCTGAGCGCAGTGGAGGACGAAGTGTTTTCGTTGAATCTGATGTGGGACAGGATGTTGGCCACCGGGCGGCTGTTCGGCGCTGTGCACACCGGAGGATGGTGCGATGTCGGGCACCCCGGCGGGATCAGTGAGGCCGAGGCCCTGCTCGCGGGCGCCACCGATGTTTGAGCCCACCAAGGCCCCGCGGCTCTTCGCCCTGCCGCCCGGGGTGGACTATCCCGCTGCGGTCGTCGCCGGGCTGATCGAGCGGATGGCGGGACAGCCGCCCGAAGCGCTCGCCCGGGTGACGCTCTACGTCAACACCCGGCGGATGGGCCGACGGCTGGCCGAGCTGTTCGACACCGGCCCCGGCCGGCTCCTGCCGCGCATCCGCCTTGTGACCGATCTCGGGCGCGATGCCGCCTTTGCCGACCTGCCGCCCGCCGTCTCGCCGCTCCGCCGACGGCTGGAACTGGCCGAGCTCGTGTCCCAACTGCTCGACAGCCAGCCCGACCTCGCCCCGCGCGCGGCGATCTACGGTCTTGCCGACAGCCTCGCCGGTCTCGTCGACGAGATGCAGGGCGAAGGGGTGGACCCCGACGCCATCCGCGCGCTCGACGTAAGCGATCTGTCCGGCCACTGGCAGCGCAGTCTGGCCTTTCTCGACGTGGTCGAACGGTTTTTTGGCAGCGACAGCGGCGAACCGCCTGATATCGAAGCGCGGCAACGGCGGGTGATCGAACGGCTGGTCGAGCTTTGGCAACATAGCCCGCCGGAAACGCCGGTGCTGATGGTCGGCTCAACCGGATCGCGCGGGGCCACGCAGCTTTTCATGCAGAGCATCGCACGGCTGCCGCAGGGCGCGGTGATCCTGCCGGGCTACGACACGGAACAGCCGCGCCAGGTTTGGGACGAGCTTTGGCTCGAAGGTGGGATGCTCGCCGAGGATCACCCGCAGTTTCGCTTCGCCCGGTTGATGAAGGCGCTGGGCGCCGGACCGGAGCAGGTGGCGCCCTGGTCGGAAACGACGCCCGCCAACCCCCGGCGCAACGCGCTTGTCTCGCTCGCGCTGAGGCCCGCCCCGGTCACCGACCGGTGGCAGGAGGAAGGGCCGCGCTTCGAGGGGATCGCCGAAGCGGCCCGGGGGATGACGCTGATCGAAGCGCCGAGCCCGCGGGCGGAAGCGGGCGCCATTGCGCTGGTCTTGCGTCAGGCTGTCGAGGCGGGGCAGGCCGCCGCGCTCATCACCCCCGACCGGACGCTGACCCGGCAGGTGACCGCAGCACTCGACCGCTGGCGGATCGAGCCCGACGACAGCGCCGGACGACCGCTGCCGCTGACCCCGCCGGGGCGGCTCCTGCGCCAGGTTGCCGACCTTATCGGCACCAAGGCCGCCGCCCCCGGCCTGCTCGCACTCCTGAAACATCCGCTCACCAACACCGGGTCGGATGTGCGCGGCGAGCACCTGCGTCACACCCGCGACCTCGAGCTCGAAGCCCTGCGCGACGACATGCCGTATCCGACCGCTACGAGCCTTGCCGCATGGGCCGACACGCGCGAGGACCGTCGCGCCTGGGTGGGGTGGCTCGGACCACTGCTCGATGCCTTGGCCGTTGGCGGCCCCCGGCCGCTCCCGGAGCATGTCGCACAGACGATCGCCCTCGCCGAGCTGTTCGCGGCCGGACCGGCGGGCACGGGAAGTGGCGGGTTATGGGACAAACCCGCAGGCCGGGAAGCGCGGCGCGTGGTCGACGAATTGCAACGCGAGGCACCCTTCGGCGGGCGCTTCACGCAAGCCGACTACCGCGATCTCTTCGCCGCCGTGCTCCAACGCGGCGAGGTGCGCGATCCCGTGGCGCCGCACCCGAAGGTGCAGATCTGGGGCACGCTGGAGGCACGGGTACAGGGGGTTGAGCGCGTCATCCTTGCCGGTCTCAACGACGGAACCTGGCCCGAATTGCCCGTGCCAGACCCCTGGATGAACCGCCGGATGCGGTTTGATGCGGGTCTATTGCTGCCCGAACGGCGCGTTGGCCTGTCCGCGCACGACTTCCAGCAGGCGATTTCCGCACGCGAGGTCGTGCTGACCCGCGCGATCCGCGGCGACGAGAGCCAGACGGTGCCGTCGCGCTGGCTGAACCGGCTCACCAACCTGATGCAGGGCATGTCGGACGCGGGTGCGGCGGAGTTGGAGGCGATGCGCACCCGTGGCCGGGACTGGATCGCGCAGGCCGAAGCCCTCGACGCCGCCGCGCGCATCGACCCGGCGCCGCGGCCCTCGCCGCGCCCGCCGGTTGAGGCGCGGCCGAACCGTCTTTCGGTCACCCGGATCTCGAAACTGGTGCGCGATCCTTATGCGATCTACGCCGAAAAGGTGCTGGGGCTCCGGCCATTGCGCCCGCTGAATCCCTCGCCGGATGCGCCCTTGCGGGGCACGATCCTGCATGAGGTGATGGAGCGGTTCGTGAACGAGACCCCGGCCGGGGAAGATCCGCGCGGCGCGCGCGACCGGCTGTTGGCGGTGGCGGGTGAGGTGCTGGAAGAACGCGCGCCTTGGCCCGCGGCGCGCGTGCTCTGGCTCGCCAAGCTCGGCCGCATCGCCGACAGCTTCCTCGCGGACGAGGCCGATAGGCGCGCGCGCGCCGCACCCGTGGCGACCGAGGCGCGCGGCGAAATGAGGTTGGACAGTCTCGATTTCACCCTGTCCGCCAGTGCCGACCGGATCGATCGTGACGCGCAAGGGGCGCTCTATATCTACGATTACAAGACCGGCGCGATCCCGTCGAAAAAGCAGCAAGAGCAGTTCGACAAACAGCTCGCCCTCGAA
>Ga0209121_10000384_pt1 | contig 46611 bp, 34 predicted proteins | sample Cruoilmetagenom3_FD_187292 | JGI IMG/M metagenome (GOLD analysis project Ga0209121, IMG submission 187292) | Oil polluted marine microbial communities from Coal Oil Point, Santa Barbara, California, USA - Sample 3 (SPAdes) (version 2) | ecosystem: Environmental > Aquatic > Marine > Oil seeps ... | reverse complement strand
AGCGCAGAGCCAGATAGTGGCCGAGGAAAGGGCTAACTCCTCTCGCCCCAACTGGAGGGCCCGCATGATCCGATGGGGCTCTAAGTCGAAATGCTCAGATAAGGGACAGCCGCTGGTGCACTTCTTGCACTGGTAACATAGGTAGACGTTGTTGCCCGTTTCCTCTTCTATCAGTTGAGCCAAGGTGAGATCTTTAGTTATCGCCATCCCTCTCCTCACCTCTCTACTGAGGTGGGGGCGGGTTCCCCTTTCCTTAACCTCTGCCATATATCTCGGGCCTCCTCCACCACTTTTGGCGCAGCGTCGAAGACCGCCATCCCCTTGAGATCGGCCTCGATCACCTTCGAGTCGGCGGAGAGGTAACCCAAGAGAGGAAGTCCGGGGCTATTTCTATCGATGAACCCTCGATCCTCCTCATGGCGAACCTTGTTGCCCACCAGGTAAAGGTGTGAAATGCCCAGATCGGAAGCCAAATCCCGGATCAATCGAGCGGTCTGGAGACTTCGCTGCCCAGGCTCCACTACGATAAGGAAAGCGTCCACCGCTTTGGCCGTCCCCCTCCCTAGATGCTCCACCCCGGCCTCCATATCGAGGATCACCACCTCCGAGCGCTCCAATAAGAGATGGGCCATCAGGCTCTTAAGAAGCGCGTTCTCGGGACAGAGGCAACCACTCCCCCCCTTCTTCACGCCACCCATCTGAAGGAGCCTGACGCCTCGATGAAAGGCGCTGAAGCGATCGGGAATATCATCCACTCGAGGGTTCAGGGTGAAAAAGCCTCCCACGGTGCCCGGCTTGGCACCCGTCCGCTCGGCGATGAGGTCTCCCATCTGGGCGATGGGCACGATTTCAGCCACAAGAGAGGGAGGGAACCCCAAAGCCGAGGCTAGATTGGGACTAGGATCGGCATCGATGGCTAGAACCCTCTCCCCTTTCTGAGCGTAGATATGAGCCAAGAGACTAGCCAAGGTCGTCTTACCCACTCCACCCTTGCCGGTGATCGCTATCTTCACTAGAAGCCTCGCTCCAAGATATCTGGCAACCGCTATAACCCTGCAGCGTCCAGGACAGCGGGCACATACTTCTCCCAACCCAAAGCCATAATATGCACCCCTTGACAGAGGCCCTTCATCTCTCTAATCAGCCGGCCCGCTATCTCCACGCTCGTCTTTGCCCTATCTTTCGTCTCCTTCATCTCGGAGATGAGGTGATCTGGCACGTGGACACCAGCGACATTCCGGTTCATAAAGCGAGCCATACCGGCAGACTTAAGGGGGATGATCCCCACCATGACCGGCACGCCGAACCTTTCCACTTCTTTCATGAACTCGGCAAACTTCTCCGGCTCATAGACCGCCTGGGTCTGGAAGAACTGGGCGCCCGCTTTGATCTTCTTCTCCATCTTGATGATCTGGGATTCCAAGGGGTTAGCCCCTGGGTTGACCACCGCTCCCACGTAGAACTCCGGCTTTCCCTTTAGTTCCTGCCCCGCCAAGTCGTACCCTTTCTGCAAGCGGCTCAAAGTGAGCAGTAAGGTGACAGAGTGAAGGTCGAAAACAGGCTTGGCGCTAGGGTGATCGCCCAAGGTAACATAATCGCCGGTAAGGCATAAAACATTCTCTATGCCCAAAACATAGGCGCTCAATAGGTCGGACTGCAGTGCGATGCGGTTACGATCTCGGCAGGTGAGTTGGTAGATGGGCTCTACCCCTCTCTCCTTGAGGAGGTGACTGACTGCCAAGGAGCCTAGCTTCATCACTGAACTTTGCTGGTCGGTGACATTAAAAGCATCAACCCTGTCGCGTAAGAGTTCCACATCCTCCAGCATCTGCTTTACATCAACGCCTTTCGGTGGGCCAGCCTCCACGGTGATCACGAATTTCCCGTTCTGGAAAAGTTCTCCCAATTTCATCAAACGCTCCTACCTTGTTTCCTTATCCAGGCCGAAGGGTTCAGCAACCTTGTCGCGGCCGGCTAGCAAGTTCACCCAGGAGGGGGTGCCCACCAGACTCCAGTCGACCCCAGGATGCATCATCCTTAGAGTGTCCAGACGATGTAATCGTTTGCATCGCGTGTAGATGAGGTACCAGACGCACCATCTATCGGGGTATACCTCGCATTTCCCTGCCGCCGAGGTCCCGCCACATGGACCATTGCGGAGGCCCTTGGGACAGCGCATGGTACAAGTGTAACCGGTATAACTGAGAAGGCACTGACCGCAGTTATGGCAACCAAATAGAACCTCTTTGGTCCATTTCTCCACCAGGAAGACGGTGCCGTAAACCACCCGACTAGCCAAACCCCCTCCGTCGAAGAAACGCTGGAATCTTCCCTCTATATCACCGTTTCCTCCAGAGAGCAGCCTTTGACCAAGGGAGAAGAGCCTGAGGAGCAGGGGCTTCACATATCGGCTGTGAGCGATCCCCATAAGCCACAGCACAACTGAGTCGATAACCATCCGTGACTTATATGAGAATGGGTTTTTCCTATCCACGCTAGTGATCGCTCCCATGGTGATAGACACCTCCTCTAACCTAAGTATTCTCGGTGGCAGGGCTAACCGGATTTAAGACCAGAGAGCGGTGCATCTATCGCTCTCCACCGCCGCCACCATCCCCCCCACCCGGAGGGTCTCCTGGGAGAGTATGGTGGCTGCTCGGCCCGCCGCTCCCTGGGCCTGGACTATAGCCTCGCTTACCAGCTTGGGGTAATGGGCTGCGCCGGCCAGAAAGATGCCATCGGTGGCGAAATCCAACGGTCGCAACTTGACATGGGCTTCTAGGAAGAAGCCATCAAGGTCTAAGGGTACCTTCAGGGTTGAGGCCAACTCCTTGGCTCCTTCGGAAGGGAGAGTGGCTGTGCTGAGAACCACGAGATCAGGGTGGAGGACGATCTCCTCTTCCAAAGCCTGTTCATAGCAGGTGATCTTAAGATGGCCACCATCATTTTGTAACCGGGGCTCTCTCTCATCATCATACCTCAGGAAGATGACCCCTTTCCTCCTAGCCTTCTCATACTCTCGTTCCAGAAAGCCATAGGTGCGTAGATCCCTATGGAGGATATAAACCTTGGTTGAAGGGTTCAAATCCTTTATCTGCAGGGCGTTCTCTACGGCTACGGCGCAGCAGATACGGCTACAGTACCCTATTTGCGCTAGGGGGGGGACACACTGAATCATCACTACTTCCCTGGCCTGGGCCACCTTCCCCGGCTCCTGTACTATCAACTCCTCTAGTTCTCCCTGAATCAGCACCCTTTCATCTTGGCCGTAGAGGTACTCGCTGCCCCGGTAATCGCGACCCCCGGTGGCCACGATGATCGCTCCATGATGAATAAGGTCTATTTTCCCCCTCGTCTCCAGACGGGAGGAGAAATTGCCGATAAACCCTGTGGTCTCCACCAACCTCGTCTCTTTGTGGATGGTTATCAGGTCATGATTCTCCACCCGCGAGATGAGATCTTGCAGGTAAGCCTGAGGGTCGGAGCCATAGATGTCATAGTGGACGCGCCGGAGGTTTCCCCCCAGCCTCTCGTTCGACTCCACCAGATGCACCGGGAAACCCTGTTCTGCTAAGGAGAGGGCAGTATTTAACCCAGCCACTCCACCCCCGATCACCAGGGCCGACCGCTCTAGGGGCAACTCCGTCCAATGGAGGGGTTCCAAAGCCGCAGCCCGAGCCACCGACATGCACACCAAATCTTTCGCCTTCTCCGTGGCCCCCTTCCGGTCATAGGAGTGTACCCAGGAGCACTGGCTACAGATATTGGCCATCTCAAAGAGGTAAGGGTTCAACCCTGCTTGGCGGATAGTTTCCTGAAAGATCGCCTGATGGGTGCGGGGGGTACAAGCGGCCACGACCACTCGATTTAAGCGCTGCTCCTTTATCCTCTCTTTGATGATCTCCGCTGTATCCAGGGAGCAGGTGTAGAGGTTATCCTCCGCATAGGCTACATAAGGGAGGGTCTTGACGTAGGCGGTGACCTCAGATACATCGAGGAAGCCCGCTATGTTGGAGCCGCAATGACAGACGAAGATCCCGATGCGAGGCTCCTCCCCAGAGACATCTCTCTCAGGAGGGTATTCAGACTCCACGGTGAGGGTATCTCGAGCGGTGGAGAGAAGTTCTCCTGCCTTGGCCGCTGCTGCGCTGGCCTCCGTTACCGTTTCCGGAATATCCTTGGGCTCCACAAAGGAACCACTGGCGTAAACGCCCAGACGACTGGTGGCCAGCGGATCGAAGGTGGGGGTCAGGCAGAAGCCGTACTCATCAAGGGCTAGGCCCAATTTCCACCCTAACTCTTTACTCTTCTCCGAGATCTCCATCCCCACGGAAAGGACAACTAGATCGTACCTCTCCTCCAAGAGGGTCCCATCCTCGGCCTCGTATCTAACGATGAGATCCCTTGTTTTCGGCTCTTCCTTGAGAGAGGAGATACGACAACGGGTATATTTCACCCCGTACCTCTCTTTGGCCCGATGGTAGTATTCCTCATACCCTTTGCTGAAAGCCCGCACATCCATCATGAAGATCTGGATCTCGGTCTCTGGCTGATGCTCCTTGGCCATGATCGCCTCTTTGGTGGCGTACATGCAACAGACGCTGGAGCAGTAGTCGTGATTCTGGTCTCGGGAGCCGATGCATTGCAAGAAGGCTATCTTCTTTGGCCTCCTTCCATCGGAGGGGCGCTGAATATGGCCACCCGTGGGCCCAGAGGCGGAAAGCATCCGCTCGAACTGGAGGCTGGTTACTACATTGGGGTAGCGACCGAAGCCGAACTCGGCCGACTTTCGGGCATCGTAGGCCTCATAGCCTGGCGCCAGAATCACCGCCCCCACATCGAGTAACAGTTCCTGGGGTTTCTGGTCAAAATCGATAGCCTTCGGCTGACAAGCCTCCACGCAGGCTAAGGTGCATTTGCCCCGCTTGAGATAGAGGCAGGTCTCTCGATCAACGGTTGCCTTTAGAGGCACCGCTTGGGGGTAAGGGATATAGATGGCTCCCCGCTTCTCCAACCCTTCTTCGAACTCCGAAGGGATCACCGTCCTTCGGACGCAAACACGAGCGCACTCCCCACAGCCGGTGCACTTCTCCACATCCACATAGCGGGGATGGACGACCACTTTGGCCTTGAAGTCACCGGCCTGACCCTCCAAACCCTCCAGTTCCGCATTAGTAAGGATCTCGATATTCCGATGGCGGCCACACTCCACCAATTTAGAGGAGAGAATACACATGGCGCAATCATTGGTGGGGAAGGTCTTATCCAGTTGCGCCATGTGGCCCCCGATGGCCGGCTTGGCCTCGACGAGATAAACCTTGAAGCGGGCCGCGGCCAAATCCAAGGCGGCCTGTATGCCACCGATGCCGCCACCCACCACCATGACAGCACCTGTTCTATTTGCCATGCAACCGCTTCCCACGGACCGACAGCCTCACCTGTTACTCTTCCGGAGCCGGCGGGATGAACCTCTCTTTCATCAAAAGTTGAGTCTCCTCTCGGGCTCGCTTTATGAGGGTTGAGGCTCGCTCATAGAGTTCATCTTCGCTCACCTTCAGCCGCGCCACCCCTTGCTCCTGAGCCTTCATAGCCACGGCCACCGCCTCCCGAGGGAAAACCTCCCAATCGTCCATGGTAGGGATGAGGTAATCCTCGCTGATCCCCCTATCCTCAGCGGTCTTGGCCAACTCATAGGCCGCGGCGATACACATCTCATCGGTGATGGTCCGAGCCCTCACATCCAGTGTGCCCCGGAAGATGCCGGGGAAGCCCAAGGAGTTGTTCACCTGGTTAGGGAAATCGGAGCGACCAGTAGCCACCACCTTGGCCCCCGCCTCCTTCGCCTCCCAAGGCCAGATCTCGGGGATGGGGTTGGCGCAGGCGAAGACGATGGGATCCCTGGCCATCTCGGCGATCCATTCCTGCTTTATTATCCCCGGACCAGGGGTGGAGAAGGCGATCACCACATCGGCTCCCTTCATCGTCTCAGGGATGCCTCCCACCAGGTCATCCCGGTTGGTGATCTGACACATCTTCCACATCTCTCGGTGGCTTTCCTTGAGTTCCTTCCTCCCCCGGTGGAGCGTCCCCTCGATATCGCACATGATGATGTTGCCTGGGGTCACGCCAGCGGCTATGATCACTCTAGCGACGGAGATGTTGGCCGCTCCCGCCCCCACCATGGCTATCTTTACCTCGCCCAGTCTCTTGCCTACCAACTTCAGGGCGTTGCGGAGCCCCGCCAAGGTGACCGCCGCTGTCCCTTGTTGGTCGTCATGCCAGACGGGGATCTCCATCTCCTTCCGCAAAGTATCCAAGATATAGAAACATTTGGGCTGGGCGATATCCTCCAGGTTTATGCCTCCGAAGGATGGTTGCAGCCATTTGACGGCGGTGATGATCTCCTCAGGTTCCTTCGTATCGAGACAGATAGGGATAGCATCTACCCCTCCCAAATACTTGAAGAGGAGGGCTTTCCCCTCCATCACCGGCAACCCCGCCTCAGGCCCTATATCTCCCAACCCCAAGATACGAGTTCCATCGCTGACCACAGCCACGGTGTTCCACTTGTTGGTATACTCGTAGACCAACTCCTTATTCTCGGCGATAGCCCGACAGGGAGCGGCCACCCCTGGGGTATACCAGATGGCGAAATCGGTGAAATCCCGCACCGCGCACTTGGAGACCATCTCGATCTTACCCCGGTAGTAAGGGTGCAACCGCAAAGCATCCTGGGCCGGCTTCTTCGCCTTGGCCAGGAGTTCCTCTTTATTTAGCATCTCTACACCCTCAGATAGGAATCGGCGTAGATCACCTTGTTCTCTAGGATCTGCACCGTCTTATAGATAGCCACCTGCTCTGGATCGCTCATATCCACATCATCGGGGCTCAATTCCTCCATGGAGGCTATAGCATCGTAGAGGCGCAGAAGCAGCCGCCCCACCGGGGTCGAATCATCCCTTTCCTCCACGATGCGCATGAACTCCCAGAGCCTTTTGTCCAAGGGGTCGGCGATGGCCGCATCGAGGCCAGCAGCCATGAGCATCACCAGATAGGTGCAGTTGATAAGGCTCCGACCTTCGTGAGGGACGCCGTTGGAGACGTTAGAAAGCCCCACCATCGTCTTAGGGGGAGGGTCGGAGACCTGCTTCAGGAAACGCACCGTCTCCACCGCCTGTAGGGCGTACTCCTGCATCCCGGAGACAGTTAGGATCAGGGGGTCGAAGTAGACATCTTCCATGGAGAGCCCTACCTCCAGAATGCGAGGCATCAGGACCTCCAAAGCCACATTTATCCGCTCCTCGGCGGTGGGCAATATATTCTTGCCCATGCAGAGGGCGATCAATTTGGCGTTGTATTTGGCCGCCAAGGGTGGCATGGTCTCCAATCGTTCGGGGGCCGCCGAAGCGGAGTTGACGATAGCCCGCTTCTTAGCCCGTTTTAGACCGGTCTCCATGGCCGCTACGTTAGTGGTATCCAAGGAGAGAGGGAGATCGACCACCTCTTGGATGGTATCTACCACCCACCCCATCACCTCGGGGCCAGCCTTCTTCTGGGGGCCTATATTCAATTCCAAGGCGTGGGCCCCCGCTTTCGCTTGGCGAAGGGCCAATCCTTGGACGTAACCTTTCTCCCTTTTGGCGATGGCGTTTTTCACTCTGGGGGAGATGATATGGATGCGTTCACCCACTATTTCCATCTTACTCATACCTCCTTATCGGTGCTCTAACTGTGGCCGGTACCAAAAGAGAGTCCGCCTCATCTCAGGGCTTCCAGATCTTGAGGTAAGCGGGGAGGTCCACCGCCTCACGAGGCCCTACCAAGATCTCCCAGCCGGGGAGTTCATCTTCTAGTTCGCCGGATAGCACGGCCACGGCGCCAGGGATAGTCAGTTTCCTATGACTTACCTTCTCCTCGATGCCCGTGGTCTTGACCGTCTTGGCGATCTTATCGGCGTCGAACTTGCCGGCCGCCCAGCCAGTGAGGACGCTCATCCCCTCAGAGTCAGCCACCAGAAGCCAGGAGGGTATACCACTCCCCTCCACCTCATTGGCTACACTGAAGTAAGTGATGGAGAAATTGGTGGTGATCAAGAGCGGGGAATCGGGGACCGGCTCCCCGAACTCGTAGATGCCCGGGGTAACCTGGATCGGCTCGCGGGGGTCGGTGTAGATATTCTGTCGTAGAGTGAGGAGGGGGTAGGCCAAAGCAGGGTCGAAATCCTCCATCACCACGAAACCCGCATACTTGGCGATATGCTGGCCGGCCAGGATAGCTTCCTCCTCTGGAGAGTTCGCCCCCTCGCCGGGAAAAGCGATGAGGGGGAAGCCAAGAGGCTTAAAATTCTTTTGCAGGGCCAAACGGCGGATATGGGTGAAGGTCACTAAACAATCGTTATAACCTCGGCAACCTGGGTCTAAGACCAGATCTTCTACGCCGGCACCTCTTACCTTCTCCACCAACTCTACCAGCGGTTCTAGCCCGGAAGCCCGAATCGCCAAGGGGGCCTGGTGCCTCTTGGCTAACTCACTCATAGCCTCCCAGTTCTCCTCATCGGCGGCGTAGATGAGGGGGCTTGTGCCATCGCTCTTGGCTAGAGCCGCCTCCATGGCCCTGGGGTCAGAAGAGATAAGGATCAGGGGTAGGCCGGTCTCCTTCACCCTCTCCACCGCCGAAGCGAAGGCGGAGGCTTCACCCGAGGCGTTCTCCACCGCTAAGCCGTCCAAGCGGAGCTCTAGGCCCACATACTCCACGGAGTAGTCGGCCACCTCCCGAGCTCTCTTTTCGATCATATCTATGGACTGAGTATCCTTGACTCGCACCATGAGCCCCGGAGGGTGGAAGAAGGTCTTGTCGTGGCGGAAGAGCACCGTCTCGTTCCCCACCTCTACCTTCCTCTCGCCCCTGCCTATGGTCACCAAGCGGATAGGAGGAGCGGCTGCGGCAGCCAACTTGGCTTTCGCTTCCTCGGTCACATAAGGGCAGGCCGCCAGTTCCGCCTGCTTGGCCGCCAACTTCATAGCGAAGGCCAAGCAGGTAGGGTATCCGCATTCCTTACAGTTGGTCTTGGGCAAAAGTTTATAGATATCCAAACCCGTGAGAGCCATCCCTCACCCCCCCTTCATCCACAGTTTATCTATCGCCTCCTTGACTAGGCGAACCGATTCCGGATGGCGCATCACCACTACATCAGCGCCCGCCTCGATGAGAGCGGTGGTGGTCATCGTCTCCCACATGATGGCCCGCTCCTCCCAATCACCCCAGGGCTCAGGAACACCCTCTCCCACCTTGGCCTCCTTGGCTCGCCAGGCTTCCTCACCGGGAGTCACTAGGATAGGCTGCTGGGTCATAGTGTCGCCTTGGAGGGCGGCTAGGCGTAGCCGCTCCATCACCGAGTAGCCATACTCGATCCCATACCCCAAGGCCCCCGTGGAGGGGTCCATCAAGAGGCGATCCAAGGGCAGGCCCATGTCGTGGATGAGGATAATCAACTGCTTGGCTAGGTTCACATCCATAGGGGTACGAGAATCGACCAGATGACCGTGAGCCAGGGCTGCGGCCACGATGGTGCGGTAGTTCTTATCTTCGCAGACCCCCAAAACCACCCTCTCCCCCGCCGCCTCCTCGGCCACGGCTACCAAGAGTTCGTTATCCTTATCCACCTGGCCCGGCCCGAAGACTAAGAGGGGCAAGCCGGTAGCCGAAAGCACCTTTCTCACCGTACTTTTGACCTTCTCCGGTGTGTTCTCCTCCCCCTGGGCATCGTCGAGGCTAAGTCTCAGGAGTATGAGATCAGCGCCTCTCTCCTCTGCCTTCTTGGCCCAAGCGGCAGGATCATCGATCGCCCCCTCCCATGCCTTAAGCAGAAGAGGCGACCAAGCCTCAGGCTTCTTGTCTTGTATCTCTATGGCGATGCGAGGTGGGTGGGAGAGTTTCCCCTCAAAATGGAGAAAGGGCAAAGTAGTCTCTCCTCCCAGAGTCACGGTTCGGGCGCGGGTTCCACCCTCCTCCCTGGTAGCACCCAAGGTGACCTCACGCACCCTACCACTCCACTTCTGAACCGGAATCTCAACTTTTTCTGCCATACACCGCTCCTTCATCGGTTAGGGGAGAAAGGGGCCTCGCCTCCACCAAAGGCGTGCCCCCTGGTAGCCACGGACTCCAACTCCCTTAACCCTTTCCTTCGCTTAAAGTATGGGAGGCATCTTCAAGGCGGGGTGGTCATGCTCCTCCAGCCAGGGGAGGAGTTCCTCTACCGTAGTTACATATCGCTCGTCGGCGATCCTATCGATGAGGTCGGGGTCTCCCTCCCTCTCGGCTACGGCCTTCAGTTCCTCGGCCATACTCTCCTTCAGGAAAGAGGACATCCAGACCACCCGCTTAAACCCTCCATCAGGCTTGATGAACTTCTTGCTGGCGAGATAATATTTGCCCACCCCCATCACTCCGGGGGTCTGCAGTCCGCCCCCGGCCATCCCCGCCAGGGTAGAGAAAGTCATCCCTGCCGGGGTCATGCTGGGGTCCTCCCGGGAGACTACCATAATCCCGTTGGCCTCGGGGATCACCATGGCGATGCATTCGAAGCAGCCGCAGGCGGTCATCGGGTTCTCCATAATGGAATACATGGAAACCCTCTCCACCGTGTGATTGGAGTGCTCGTAGACGAAGTTGATAGGCCCTTGCCAGTAGCCCTGGTCAGAATCCAAAGGCTCCCCCTTGGGGACCGGCTGATTAGGCCCGGTGGGGTTGATCTGATGGGACGCTTTGCAATCCAGCCAGTTGTAGGCTCCGCAGAGCCCCAACCGCTCCGGGCTCACCACGCAAACATGATTGGGGGCGAAGGATTGGCAGAGGGTACAAGAATAGAATGTATCCACCGACTCATCGGTCATCTCCACCAGCCGCTTGTTCCGCACGTCATAGGCCGCTCGGGCTATCTCCAGCCACTTCTTCAACTCCTCCGGCTCGGTGTAGATGGTAACCTGTACCTTATCCACGATAGCCTCGAAATCGGAGTGGAACCGAGCATAGAGAATATCCCCGAAATGGCGGAGGGTTAACCCTTTCTCAGCAGCGGATTTGCTGACCCGGATCCAGGCGATATCTCGCTGGCCGATATGCTGCACGCCTGATGCCCCGTTTATGAAATAGTGGATCTGGCGCTCCAGGACGGGTTCGAAATCCTCTTGCATCTTCCTTCCCGCCACCTCCACCACGATACCCAGGTCCATATACCCGCCTTCCTCCACATCTTCGAAGCCTGGCCCCACGATCTCTATCTTCCCATCCTCCACCTCATCTAACCCTCGCATCCGCAGGTACTCGAAGGCCCGAGAGTACTTACCCCCGAACTCGATCCGCATATCAGCCCTCTTCACCCGCTCCCCCTCGAAGGCGGAGCCGTAAGGGATAGGGATGGGGATCTCGGCGATTTTCACCTTCACCCCTCGTACTTCTATGCACCTCTGGACCAACCTCGTTGCTCGTTCCAGATCGTCTTTCCCTTCAATATCGTCGAAGGGCATGGAGATGACATGCTCATACTGGGTGACGCCCGTGGGAAGTATCTCCGGTATCACCGTATCGGCGATGACCGGGAAGCCGTAACTTATGACCCCCCCTGCGGTGGCATACTTCAGGTCATCCACCTCGCCCAAGGCCAAACCGAAGGCAAATACCCGGAACTTGTTATATAAGAAGATCTCCCGCGTCTGGCCGCCCTTCTTCCCTCCGAAGGTGAGGGCAGCGCGGGTGGCGAAGCCCGCAGCGTAGATGGCGGATATGGTATCGGTGCCGAAGGGGACGGTATAGGTGTCGTACCCCAACTCCACTCCCTCTTCCATCAGTTGGTGGATGATGCTCCGCCCGTTGACGTTGCCGCAGAGGAAGACCAAGATGTTCCTCATTTGGAGCTCGCGCACGATCTTCACCGCCACCTCGTTGGACTTGGCAGCGCCTATAATAGCGGCGAACCCAGGCATGCGGCCATCCACCAACTGGATGCCCCAAGAACGTAACTGGATATCATCGATGGGGCCGTTGACCCGCCCCTCTATCGCCTCTTGGGCCGACTCATCGGGGCTAGTAAAGGTACCACCAGCCAGGCGGAATCCGGGAAGCCTCTCGGGCTGCTCACCGTAGACGAAGCGGATCCCCATAATCACCTCCTCAGCCAGGAGGGTGGCGATCCCACAGTCGAGGGCCTCCCCCAGATAGGGGGTCCAAAACCTCTCCTTGGGGACCGGGTGGAGGAGAGACCTCGCGTGCTCCAAAACCGGCTTCAGGCCTCCCAACCTCTCCACTTCCGTCCCCGTAATGCCTAAGATCACCGGTAGGTAGTACCCGGTGTTAGGGAAGGCGACCTTGGTATCGGGACCGTGCTCGGCCAAAGCCTTCTCGAACAGATCCTCAGCCTCTTTCACAATCCGATTAGCGCCCCTAATCGCTCTAGTGGCTATATATCTAGACATTCTAGGTTTCCTCCTGCCTTCCCTTACTTGAGCCTGGGCTCTCTATAGAGGCTCACCGGCTCGCCCTTCTCGAGGAGAGCAAGCCACTCCTCCATCCGCCGATCCCCGCTCCGGCCGAAGCGACTGGGATCGTACTCTTCAAGACCCAACGCTTCCCTCTTCTTATCTATATGTTCCAGCGCCTTCTCCACCGCCTCCTCAGGATCCGCGATGAACTCCAGTTTCCCGCCTATACGCTCCTCCCAACCCTCGCTGAGGAAACGATCCACGAGGGGGCTGTTTGCTAACGGCGATTCACTGCCCATGATGGTGTAGACGCCAGAGCCAGCGCAGTAGGAGCCGATGGAAATCGCCTTCTCGCTCATCCACTCGGGGGCGAACCCCACCGCTGGTAGGTCAGCGATATCCTCCCCTAAGCCTCCTTCGGTGGCCATCTGGCTTAGCGTAGTGAGGATGCGGGCGTTGTCCACGCAGGAACCGACATGCAAAACCGGCGGGATGCCCACCGTCTCGCAGATCTCCCTGAGGCCGGGTCCGGCATACTTCGCCGCCTCAGGGGAGAGGAGGCCGTACTTCGCGGCGGCGATGGCTCCGCACCCGGTCATCGCCACTAACACATCGTTCTTAATCAACTCCCGTGTGATGTATTCATGGGAGGCATCGTGACACGTGCGGGGGTTGTTGCAACCCACCACCCCGGCCACGCCCCGCAGCCGCCCTTGTATCACAGCATCGTTTAAGGGGCGGAAGGAGCCGCGATAGAAGCCGCCCAAAGCATAATTGATATATTCATGGGAGAAGCCAGCCACTAAATGGTTTATCTCCTTCGGGATATGCGCATCCTGGCGGTGGGGGAAGTTATCGATCCCCATCTTCACGATCTCTTTGGCGATTTCCAGGGCCCGATGTTCGTCGAACTCGACATGTGTGGCCCCTTCGATGTGAGCCTTAGGGGAAGTGGTTATCAACCTGGTGTGGAATTGGTCAGCCAAAGGGACCAGAGCCTGCATGATGCATTGTATATCGACGATCATCAGCTCTATGGCTCCAGTTACCATGGCCAGTTCCTGGCTGAGGAAATTCCCGATGGTGGGCACCCCCTGGCGCATCAGCGTCTCGTTCGCTGTGCAGCAGATTCCGGTGAGGTTGATCCCCTTAGCCCCCTTCGATTTGGCGTACTCGATCATCTCCGGGTCCCTGACCGCCACCAGGATCATCTCCGAGAGGGTCGGCTCATGGCCGTGGACCACGATATTCACCTCATCTTCCTTCAACGCTCCCATATTCACATCCGCCGTGAGCGGGACTGGTGAGCCAAAGAGGATATCAGTGATGTCAGTGGCGAGCATGCTCCCGCCCCAGCCATCGGATAGAGCGTTGCGCAGCGCAGCCATCAAGATGCTCTCATACCATTGATCGGTTCCCACATGAGTGCGATGCATCAGCTCCACCACCTCCCGGTCGATCCCTCGGGGGGCGACGCCCGCCTTACGCCAGATCTCCTGGCGTTTCTCGGGGGCTCGTTGGAGGTAGAGCAACTCCCCCTTCTGCTGGCCGATCTGAGCCAGGGCTGCTTCGGCCGTCTCCTTGGCGATCTCCATCGCCTCCCGGCCCTCGGTTTTCACGCCCAAAAATTGAGCCACTTCCAACAATTTGTTCACATCGCGGATCTCGTAATCGGGAGCCTCCCCCTCAGCGGCGGCCAAAAGGGTAAGAGCCATATCGCGGCCGTGGTCCGAGTGGGCAGAGGCCCCCGCGGCCACCATGCGAGCGAAGTTGCGGGCCGCGATGGTCTCCCTGGTGGCCCCGCAGATGCCCCTATCATGCTTGCCCACCAGACGGCAAGGACCCATGGCGCAGTTCTTGCAACAGGCACCTGTGCTTCCGATGGGACAAGGTTTCATCTCCTCCGCTCGACTGAAAGCGGTGGATATACCCATCTCCTCCGCCCGCTGCAACATCTCCGCTGCTGCCGGATCGATAGTTCGATTACCGGTCATCTTCTCCTCCTCTATGGACACCGTTCGCCTAATCGATCAGTGCCCATCTACCGTCCCACGTAAAGGCTAATAGAGCCTGAACTCTCCAGACATCTCCAAATCGGCCCTATTCGTCTCGGTAACCCGTCCAATCAACCGGAACCAAGGGGAGCCGTCTTCTTTCCCCTCAGGCACGCTAGGAACTTCCCAATCCTCATCCGGTCCGTAGCCAGCAGCCCGCAACTTTTCTCCGATGGCCTCTGGAGAGGTGAGGTCGGGATTATAATCGACTCGCACGACCTTGAAAGCCGCGCTAGCCATCACCCCCTCCACTCCATCCAAACCCAAGAGCGCATCCCGAACGGCCTTGACGTGGTGATCAGCGTACATCTTGGGCACCTTATATGTAGTCTGCTCCATCAACCACCTCCCAGAGATAAATTCTCTCCTCGCAGAGACGAAATGAAAGCCCTCCCGCCGTCTATAACGGCCTTCGTGGGCTCCTTATATAATTGTGCCACAAAGGAACGCTACTGTCAAAGCAGCAATTATGAGGCTCTTGAAAAACACCTCCTCGTTTAGCATAGTGGGAAAGAAGTTGATGCGCAATGTGTCTTCCTGCCTTGTGTCCCTACAATCGTTCAAATTCTAACCGTCTGTGGGAGAAATTGTCGATTGCTAAAGGATCTATCCCCCTTTTTCAACAGTCTCGCAATTATAATCAACTTAAGGAGCCCTAGAAAAGCCCAATGGTCCTGCCCGTCTCATCGATATCCACACCCATGAAGACCGGATGGGTAGGCAAGCCAGGCATAGTGCGCATCTCGCCGCAAAGCGGATAGAGGAAACCTGCACCTACCGAAGCCCTGATGTCAGGGATAGGCAGGTTGTAGTTCTTGGGCACGCCTTTCCAATTAGGGTCATGGGAGAGGGAAAGGTGGGTCTTGGCCATATTGATGGGCATCTTGTCATAGCCAAACTTGGTGTAGAGGTTGATCTTCTTCTCCGCCGCAGCCGAATAGTCCACCCCATCCGCTCCATAGACCTTGGTGGCGATGGTCTCGATCTTCTCCTTGATGGGGATATCCAAAGGGTAGAGGAACTTGAAGTGAGAGGGTTTCTCGCAGGCAGCCACCACCGCCTCCGCCAACTTGGCGCCTCCTTCGCCGCCCTTAGCCCAGACCTCGCTCACCACTGCATCTTCCGCCCCGGCGGCTACCGCTGCCTCTCTCACCATCCCTATCTCGGCCTCGGTATCGGTGGTGAACTTATTGACCGCTATGACCACCGGGATGCCGAACCGCAAGGCGATCTTGATATTCGCCTCCAGGTTGCTCAAGCCTTTCTCCAATAGTTCCAGGTTCTCCTCCTGGTAGGCCGGATCTAGCGGCCTACCGGCCACCACTCGTGGGCCACCACCATGCATCTTCAGGGCTCGGATGCTGGCCACTATCACCACACAGTTGGGCATCAGCCCTGAGTATCGGCACTTGATGTCAAAGAACTTCTCCATGCCACAGTCAACCCCAAAGCCCGACTCGGTGACCAGGTAACCGTCGTGAACTAACTTCAGGCCTATCATGTCAGCGATGATGGAAGACTGGCCATGGGCGATATTGGCGAAAGGGCCAGCATGCACGAAAGCCGGACTGTGTTCCAGGGTCTGCATCAGATTGGGCATGAGGGCATCTTTCATAAGGACGGTCATCGCGCCAGCCACGCCCAAGTCTTCGGCCGTGACAGGGTTCCTCTTCTTGTCGGTGCCGATGACAATTCTGCCCAGCCGCTCCCGCAGATCGAACAAGTCTGTGGTCAGGGCCAGGATAGCCATCACTTCCGAGGCTACGGTGATATCAAAGCCGGACTGGCGAGGACGGCCATCCCACTTGGTTCCCAAGCCCACGATGACGTTCCGCAGGGCTCGGTCATTGATATCCACCACTCGGTTCCAGGTGATGCTATAGGGGTCGATATCCAACCGCTTGATCCCCCTCTTGGCTAACTGCTCATCGGTCTGCCAATCTTCGTGCATTATGCGAGCGTCGATAGCCGCCGCCAAGAGGTTATGAGCCGCCCCCACGGCATGGATATCGCCAGTGAGGTGGAGGTTGAAATCCTCCATGGGCACGATCTGGGAGTAGCCGCCACCGGCCGCCCCACCCTTGATGCCGAAAGTGGGACCCTGAGAAGGCTGCCGGATGCACGTGAATACCTTCTTGCCGATGTAGTTCAGACCCTGGCTTACACCAACGGTGGTCACGGTCTTTCCCTCACCCAGAGGAGTCGGAGTGATGGCCGTGACATCGATGTATTTGCCGTTGGGCCGATCCTTGAGTCTTTCCAGGACATCCAAATGAACTTTGGCCTTATATTTGCCGTAGAGGTCCAGGTCATCCTCCCCCAGCCCCAGTTTCTCGGCGACCTCCAAGATAGGTCGTAATTTCGCCGCTTGAGCGATCTCTAGATCAGATAGCATTTCTGTGCCTCCTTGTGAAAAATAGGGGTTGCCCTAAACAATCATTCTACCATAAACAAGTCAAAAGGAGGTCAAAATATGGTCAAAGCGGGAAAACTGGGTTAGAAGGAGAAGAGAAAAATACTCTGGGCCAGGTTGTAGGAGAGGACGGCGTTCATCGCCTTGGAGCTTCCAACCCGGCCCAGAGAGCGAGGAAACGGGACCTAGTTACTCTCTCATCAAGGTCCACCCTCCCAGTCGCCTTCGGGAGAGAAGGAATATCCTAACCCCCGGTGGGTAATGATGAGCCTGGGAAGAGCGGGGTCTGCCTCTATCTTTCTTCGCAGTCGGGAAATGTATTGACGAAGGATCCCCATGGTCGGCCTAGAAAGGTTGGCAGAGATCGCTTCCAAGAGTTGCTCGTGGGTTAGGATCTGTCCGGCGTTACGGACTAAGTATTCCAACAAGCGGAACTCCCCTGATGTGAGGCGCACAACTTTGTCGCCTATGCTTACCTCATGGGTATCGAAGTTAACCCAGATACCAGGAGCGGAATAGATGGAAAGCCTAGGTTCTGCTGCCTCTCGATCCGTGCGTCGCAGGAGCGCTGCCACCCGAGCGAGGAGTTCCTCCATATCCAGAGGCCTCGGAAGGGAGTCATCGGCTCCCAGTTCCAGGCTTCTCAGTCTCTCTACTTTGTCAGAGGAGAGGGTAATGATGGGCACCCGAGAGACCTCCCTTGTACGGCGGCAGGCCTCCAACAGGTTTAGAGAAGAAGGTATGGTATCCCCTTGGATGATCACTAATTGGGGAGAATAATGGAAAAGTTGCCAGAGAGCCTGGTCTAAAGAATAGGCCTTTTCCACCCTGTATCCCCTCTCCCCGAGAACCTCCTCTAGACGTTTCAAGAGAGCCAAGTCGCTCCCTACAAGTAAGATCTTGTTTTCCATCGATCTCGAAACCTCATCATACTAGGGCAGAAGAGCGCTCACCTGATGCCGCCTGAGGGGCGAACCGATATCCCACCCCCCTCTCCGTCAATATGTATCGGGGATGAGTGGGGGCCTCCTCGATCTTTCGCCGCAAATGTCTCACATAGACCTTCACATAATGGAGGGCTTCCACATATTCCGGCCCCCATACCTGCGAGAGGAGATACTCTTTGCTCAACACCCGGCCCGGGTTTCGAATGAAGCAAGCGAGCAGGCGGAACTCCGTGGGTGTCAATTCCACCCGCTCCTTCCCGCGTCTTACCTCCCTAGTCTCCAGATTCACCAACAGGCTCCCATCATCGAAGGTGGTAGGCCTGGAGACGTGGGGCCTCCACCTGCTGCGGCGGAGAAGGGCCTCGATACGCAAGAGAAGCTCCTCCATGTCGAAAGGCTTGGACAGGTAGTCATCGGCTCCCATAGAAAGCCCTCGTACCTTGTCTCGGAGATCGGTGCAGCAAGTGAGCATGAGGATGGGAAGATCGGAAACCTCCCGCAACCTCTGACAGACCCCCCAACCATCCATGACCGGCATCATGATATCCAGGACGACTAGATCGGGCTTTTTCTCGAAGGCTAACCTCAAACCCTCGATGCCGTCGCCAGCGGAGTGAACGGTGTACCCCTCACCCTCCAAGTTGAGAGTGAGCAACCTCACTAGGGCTGAATCGTCCTCCATGATTAGGATCTTTGCTCTATGGTCTGTCGCCCTTCTCTCTAGCACCAAACCCTCCCCGGTTCCCTTAGGGAGCGACATCCCCACGCCCTCCTCGCTAGGGGGGCCAAAGGGGCAAAGTAAAAGTGAGCTTGGAGCCCTGCCCCCTTTTACTCTCCGCCCAGATCTTCCCCCCTTGGGCCTCCGCCAACTTCTTGGCCAAATATAGGCCGAGGCCAAATCCGTCGGGCTCCCGACCTCTACCTCCTCTGACCCGATAGAATTTGTCAAAGATATGAGGGAGATCTTTCTCGGGGATCCCCTTTCCTGAATCAGTGACCGAGACCGAGGCAAACTCCCCATCCAGAGGTTGAATGTCGATCTTGATGATGCTTCTAGATGGTGAGTATTTGATGGCGTTGTCTAACAGGTTATCGAGGATGAAAATCGTCCACTCTTCATCGGCCAGAATGTGCAAGCCATCTTCATGAGACCAAAATTCGAAGCGGTGGTCTCCTTGACGGCGGCCTTGCCGGGCCAGCGCTTTGCTCACCAGGGAACGAAGCACCAGTTGGCGATGGCGAGGCTTTAGCCTCCCCTCCTCCAAAGCCGAGACCCGCACCACCTTCTCCAGGAAACGGGTGAGCCTTCCAGCCTCTTCGAAGATGATACCCAAAAGTTCGCGCCGCACAGGCTCACTGGCTCCAGGGCCACGCCTCCCCGTCTGGGCAGCGACCATGATATTTGTAAGGGAGGCCCGCAATTCATGAGAGACTAGGCAGAGAAAATCGTCCTTCCCAGACTGAGCGTAAGGCGGACGGGAGTTCCAAAAGGCGAGGAGGGCCCCTTGAACTTCGCCCCCTTTACCCCGAACCGGCGCTGCCACGCCATGTGCAGGAGTGTGAACCTTCTCCTTACTCTCGATACACTCTACTGGGGACAAGAAAAGGGGACCCTCCTCCATAGCCCGCGATAGGATGCACCCTTCCTCACAAACTTTTCTCCCAGGCCGGGAGGATGGCTGGAAGATATCCCCACAGAAACAGCCCAGAGAACCGGATAACTCAGAGAGTGAGCCATGGAGACTAACTATCCGGCGCTGAGCATCGGTGACTACGATCCCATCGGCTATGCTATCTAGGATCGCCTCTAGCCCTTCCTCTCCCCGGGCCTGTAGCAGAGGAGACTCCTTTCGCATCCTATCCCGCTGATCCTTCCGATCAGCCCTCTCCCTCGCAACACTGATTTATTATAAATCAAAGGTTACTATGTTATTTTATGTTATTGATATAACATAAAAATAGTTTCCTGTCAACCCCCTAGATGTTGACACCTTTGGACGAGGGCTTATAATAGAGAAAATGGTGGGGATGGGCTTTATGAAAAGAGCGTTGCTTCTTCTACTCCTCATAGCCCTGACGGCAGAGGGGTTGTATCTTCTCAACTCCCCAGGCTACGCCCAAGAGGGAGGAACCAGGTACTTCCCGGAGACGGGCCATAACCTGCAAGGGGCTTTCTTCAACTACTTTCAAGAAAAAGGCCTCTTGGTTCAATACTTCCAGAGGGCTCGCCTAGTCCTCACAGGATCCCGTGGGAAAAAGGCGTCCGGAAGCGGGGAGGTAGAAGTGGCTCCCCTGGGTGAACTCTTGGGACAGCGGAGCCCGCCGTTTGAGCCCACATATCACTTCCCCCACCGCTACTACCCCCAAACAGGCCATGCTCTCTCCTTCGCCTTCCTCGATTATTACGAGGGCAAAGGAGGGAAGGAGGTCTTTGGCTATCCCATCACCGAGCCATTTTTAGAGAGGGGGCTCATCGTCCAATATTTCCAGCGAGCCCGCCTGGAGTGGCATCCCGATAAAAAGTGTGTCCAACTAGGCTTCTTGGGCGAGGAATATTTTGAGGCACGAGGATTGGATCCGGCACTTCGGGCGCCGGTTGAACTCACTGTAGAGGAGACTACCCCAACCCCTCTCTTTCGGGGGTCGGAGAGGGGTTATATGAGGGTGAGAGGCACTAAGGGAGAGGGACTCCAGTTACGAGAGGGGCCGGGCTTCGCCTCCAGCACAGTTTATCTTCTACCGGAGGGTACCTTGGTCCAGGTCATAGGAGGGCCGGTAGAAGCGGATGGCTACCGCTGGTGGCAACTAACTTATGAGAGGTTAGAGGGTTGGTCCGCCGGAGCCTGGCTCCAACCCTTAGGGGAGGGCGAAACCCCGCCCTAAGAGGATGGTGATGTCCGCATCCTCGCCCTCAAAGGAGGCAAGGAGCACCCGGTCGATGCCTAGAAGCCCTGCTATGTTCCAAGCCAATTCCTTACTCTCTTCACGGCTGGCTATTACCGTCTCCTCGTACTGGGGCGCTTCCAGATCGATCTGTTTCTGAACATCGTAACCCCGTCGATAGAGAAGATCAGCCACCTCCTCCGCCAATCCAACCTGCGTCGTGCCGTTCCTTACGACCATCCTCACCTCTTCGCCTTTCTTCTCCAGGCTGGCTAGAGGGATAGAGGGGGCAAAGAGTCCTTCCAACATAGCCTCTATCCCTGCTTTGTCGGGCAGGAGGATCTGAGCCCCGTCCAGAGTCACGAAGGGGGTGGTTAACGACTCATCGATGGCCTTCATCTCTAGGCCATCCAGACCTATCTGGTTCCCCAGGTTGGCAAGGGCTAAAATCTCCAAAGGCTGAATATCGGTGGAGATAGCATCAAGAGCGGTGTTGATCAAGGCCGGGAGGCGAGGCAAGAGGTTCAAATCAAGGGCTCGCTGAGCCAGGGCTCGAAGCGCTTGTTGCTGTCTCCTCACCCTCTCGAAATCGTTTCCCCCATGGCGGGTGCGCACATACTGGAGGAGCATCTCCCCGTCCATCTCTTGCTTCCCGGCGGGGATGTGGATAGTTCGATAGCCATAATCATCATCGGGGAACATATCATCGCGGATGGGAGCCTCTACATCGATGGTTATCCCCCCCAGGGTATCCACTATCTCTTTGAAACCCTCGAAATCGAGGCGCACATAATAATCGATGGGGATCCCTAGATTCGCCTCCACCGTCTCTTTGGCTAAGGCAGGTCCCTGGCCGCCGTTCAACTCCCCGTAGAAGTGAGCTGTGTTGATCCGCCCCTCTCCATAGCCGGGGATGAACACCCAGAGATCTCTGGGGATGGAGAAGACGACCGCTCTCCTAGCCACAGGGTCAAGGGAGGCTACCATCATAGTATCGGTGCGCACTGCCCTCTCCCCCTCATCCCTCCGGTCGGTGCCCAAGATCAGGATATTGACCCTCCCTTTTCCACCCCATTGGGGAAGCCCCACTTGACCCTCCTCCGGACTCCCAGTGGTGATAGGGGTGGAGGGAGGGGAAAGGGCGATCCTCCCCGGGGAGATCCTGAGCACCGCCAGGAGATCACCTAGATAGGTGTGCACCCGATAACCGGTCTGAAAGCCGGTTAGAAGAAAGGCGACGAACAAGGTGCACCAGAGAACGCCGCGCAGCCAAGGCGTGCCGTGATGTCGGCGATGTAGGCTCGCCACTTAGTCCCTCCAAATTAGGACCGATCTTATGTTCTACCCCTTGCCAGCCTGGCGGCTATCATCACCATTACCAAGCCTACCCCCAGGAGCAATGAATCAAAGCCTCCCCAGCCGGTGGCCGGGAGCGCTCCACCCCCTGAGGGGGTAGCGGTAGGTGTGGCTTGGCTAGTAGTAGGTGTGGGCGTAGTGGCCGCGACCACCACTGAGGTGGGAGTGGCGATGGGAATTAACGCCTTCGTGGGTGTGGGGGTCGATAGAGCCAGCGGCGGTTTGGTAGGAGCGGGGAGGGGAGCAGGCTCACCCCCTCGCAGCCGCCTTAACCCGTAGAAGCCACCCAGGCCCACCAGTCCTAGGACTAAAAGTCCCGCCAGGACCATGGTCGATATGGCAAAGACCCGATTCTCTCTAGCCGCGATCATAAGAACCTCCTTTCCATTTTAAGTTGTCAACTCCCCTTCTCGTCGAGGAGGAAGAGCCCTTCATACCTTTCGTCACCTTCTAGGTTTCTCCAGAGAGCCTCTGCCTCGCCCTGCTCCATCAAATCGGAGGCCAGTCGGGCCCAGGGGAGAGTCTCGGGAGAGATCTGAGTGAAGGTGAGAAAGAGGAAATCGCCCTGGACCATCACTTGAAAGCGTTGATCCAAGAAGTTTAGGCTATAGAGGCCGTTAGCCCATACCGGCACCTCGAAACCCCCAGGGCCGTGCTCGGCCTTAGAGCCGCTGGTGGTCACCACCGAATTCCCCCAGGGGTCGGTAATGGTGAGGCGAATCCCTGCCCGCGGAAAGTTGCCAGCGATCCCTCGCAGGCCAGCGCGCACCTCCCGCCGCACGGTCATGGTCCACTCTTCATCCTCAGGATCCGGCGGCGGCTCTGGATCGTCTGGGGGAGTCGGAAGCTCTCTCAGGAATGGGAGTAGCCCCTTCACCAGGGCGATAGTCTCCTCCCTGGTACCCATAGTCTTACTATACCAAGCATCAGCGTCCAACCCAGAGAGGATCCAAGGGCAGACGGCGAAGAGATAATCCGGAAGGGGGTCCCCGTTGGAGAGGCGACCGGTTTTGAACCAAGAGAACATCTGCTGGTGATAGCGAGCATGGAGATAGTTGCCCACTACGGCATACCGCCTATCCTGGGATGAACGGTATTGCCAACCACCCTCTCCACAGATCATAGGGGGGACAAACCCCAACTCCTCCTCGAAGACCTTGGCGAAAGTCAAAAACCCCAGGACTCCGTTATAATCGTCGTAGATGGTCTGGCCGGGGTTCTTCCCCTCCTCCCGCCACCGGTTCACCTCCTCGATGGGAGCCACAAACTCCCACTCGGGGTGTTGGACCGGGATGCCCTCTTGGTTGACTGGATCGTAGGGGTATCTAGGGGGGTGGTTAAGGCCGTAGTTGTGGGGACAGAACCAAGCCCGCCCCCAGAGATGCATCACCCCCCGCCGCCTCGTCTCAGCGATCACCTCCCGCAACAGACCCACATCCAAAACCTGCAGCCCCGGATAGCCACCAGCGTCGTATACGGCGAGGGCGTTATTCACCCACTTGCTGACGAAGAGGGGGGGATCGGGACGCTTCCCTCGGAATCCCTGCGGGACATCGGACCACTCCCGATCATCCCCAGGCTCGTTGTAGATCTGGACATAAGGGGGAACACCGCAATCCTGCATGACCCTCACATCCCGTACAAAATCGTGCGTTCTATCTATGAGAGTATACGGTCTCACCACGGGTATGATCCCTTGAGGCCAGAAAAGCCGGATGGCCTTCTCTAGTTGGATCTCGTCCCCGGGGACGAGCAGCACCCACTTGAGGCCCAGATCTTTGACCCGACTCAGATCGTCCGCTAAAGCCCCCTCGCGGAAGTCAAGGCCCAGGTGTATCCCTAAGCCGTTATCCTCCGGCGGTCTCGGCCATTCCCAGAGTTCCATATGAGGGATCTCGGGAGAGAGATCGACCACTGGTAACTCATAGGTGCTCCCCTGGGTCAAGGTTTCGATCCCGGTATAATAGTGCCGCAGGATCTCCTCATAGGTAGCCCCCTCTTCGGCCATCTTCATGGCCCCTCTCTGGCACATCCCCACCCCGTGCCCGTACATGGAATCATATCCGCAGCCACAAGGCACGGAACGACAGTAGGAAAGGGCACCTGTCCACACATCCTCGCTGTTCCTCGTCCTCCCATCGCAGTGGCCGAAGTAGAAGGCACCGATGATCTCATCGTCATAGGTGGCTACGATACCTTTGGTCTCCTCCACGGCTCGGTCCGTCCTCTCATGATGGGTGGGAGACCAGACCTGACAGTGGGTGGTGGTGCAGATATCGGCACTCCTCTCCCTATGGCGAGGATATTTCACCGCGTTGGCCGCGTAGCAGCGGGCGGCCACAGCCTGGGCTTTCAGAGCCTCCAGAGGGGCGTTCTTGCCCATCTCTCGGGGTAGAACACCCTTCAAATACTCCTCCAGATCCATCACCTCCACCTCGCCGTCTGTGAATACCCTGATCTTCTCCGGGAGATCGACCCGGAAACGGCGACCCTCTTTGGGCATCTCTTGGAGAGCGGCTATGGAGGCTTTAACCACCGGCTCTCCATTAGGCCGGAACCAGCGTCCCTGGGCGAAGGGGCTAGCATCCTCAGTGGCCAAGAGCCAGAAGGCGTTATTAAAGAAGTAATTGGGCACCTCCCCTCGCATCATCATCTGAGAGATCTGGCCGCTGCGCTGAGCGTGGGTGGCCTCATCGATGGGGGAAAAATCGGAGGAGGATCGATCGCCCAAAAGCAGACCGTTAGCCGCCCCTATGAGGGGAAGAGAGCGGCCTACCTTCTGGCGGATGATCTCGTCGTACCATTGGAAGAGGCAAAAACCGCGATGGTCCTCGCAGCCAGGGAGGCTCTGGTAGGGCTGGGCACAAGGCCACTGGGCCTTGCCCCCCTTCCCCCAGGTCAAGGGCTTATTGAAAGCGTAATTCTCGATGGCTACCGCCATCTTCCCATAGAGACGCCTCTTCTTCCGACGGTTCAATATATCAAGACAGGCTTCCAGGAACACCGTATCCCAAAAAACCCCCCCGGGGGCCAAGGGCGAGAAGAGGGGAACGATCCCCTCCACCTCATACATCGTCTCCAGGCAGGGGATCAAGAGGTCCATGAAGCGCTCCGTCAGATCCTCCTCTTCCCATTGAGGCCACCTGGGGGCCAGATTAGGCTCCCTAAAGGGAGATATATAGTGAACCCCCCAGGAAGCGTACTTTTCGCAAAGGTCCCGCAACTCTTCCTGCTTGAGGAAGGTTATGTAGGGGGTGGAGAGCTGCACAACAGGCTCTATATCCTCCTCCAAGAGCCCCCTCATGAATGAAGGCGGTATCGATCCGTGGGTGTCGGAGGGGATCACCAGCCAACTGGCGCCCATGCCTTTCAGCAAGGGCAGGAAGGTATGGAGGTAACGGTCGTCGTAATGGTGGAAATCAGGGAACCAGTGGAACCCGAGCCCCGTATCCTCTCTCGGTCTTGGGTAGTCTCGTATACGCACCGTCTCCTCCTCGTCAATCCTGCGGGATGATCAACTCTTGTCCAATATCGAGGATCGTATCCTCGGAGAGGCCATTGGCCTCCATAAGGGCCTCCACCGTTACCCCAAACTCCAGGGCGATGGACCATAGGCTATCGCCGTATACCACCGTGTAGATGATGCCCTGAGGAGAGGAGGTAGGCTGAGGCGTGGCCTCAAGAACAAGGGGGATGAGCAACTCCTGCCCCACATCTAAGATCGTATCCTCGGAGAGGCCGTTGGCCTCCATAAGGGCTTCCACCGTCACCCCAAACTCTAGGGCGATGGACAATGGGTTATCCCCCTGCTCTACCCTATAGGTGATGTATGGTGGTAGCGTAGGCGTAAAGGTAGGGGCCGAAGTGGGCGTGGGCAGGGCGGAGGTTGGAGTAGGCGTGGGAGTAGGCGGGATAGGTCTGGCCCGTGAACAGCCAAAACCAAATAGTAATATCAGTAGTAACACCAGGCTTCTTTTCATCTTCATCTCCTTCATTTCCGCATCGCTTTCAGGGCCTCACAGGCGGGGCGCAACGCGGCACGCCTCTGTTCTCCACTCAACTGGATTAGACCTGTTCAGAAAAGCCCATGCCTTTCGATAGTCTCCTCTCCGGATATGCCCATCGTCCGGGCATGCTCTTCCGCCGGTCAATACCGATTGCCGAAAGTAGTCTCCAGATCGATCTCTTCCACTTCATCTTCATCTCCCTCACTTCTGCATCCCTTTTAGGGCCTCGTAGGCAGGGCGCAACGAGCCATCGGGGTAGGTTAGAAAGTACCCTTCATCGCTTCAGCCAGAGGAGGGGCCACCATCATCCTCGCCCACCCCGACCACTTTTCCCTGGCCCACCTATAGGCCCTCACCAAGTAGTCAGCCTGCTCCTCCTCGGTGACCGCGTGCCATTTATGCTCATCGGTACTCCATCCGAACTCTGTGACCGCCACCTTCTTCGCCTCATCGCCGTTTTCCACCATGATGCGGCGCAGATCCTCAACCCGACGGAAACAGAAAGCCCGGTGCCCTCCCCAAAGGGGGTTCTTGGCCACCTCTTCGGGGCTCACCTCAGGTGGAGCCTTAAAGCCCGGCGCGTTCACCCCTAGGAGATCGAAATACCGCCTTCCTCCCACTTGATAGATCTGGCGCAGGAAGAGATCGTCGGGGATGGCTACCGGCCATCCACTCTCCGTGGGCGCGAGGCCCGCGGAGATGACCAAGGCTTCGGGATCCGCGGCCTTGATATTCAGATAGGCTACTCGCAAGAGGGCCACATATTCCGCTGCGTTGGGATGTCCCCATTGAGAGGCCAGGTTCGGCTCCCTCCAGATCTGGTAGGCTTTTATCCTCCCTCGATAGCGGCTAGCCAGGCCGTAAAGGAAGTCGCCCAGGTCACGGTAGTTATCGGGAGGGGAGTTAGCCGGCCCCTCGGTCTGAGCCCAAGAGGGTGGAGAATCGACCACGGCGATAATAGAAAACCCCTCCAGAGCCTCCACCACCCTATCGGCCACCTCCCAGTCGAATATCCCCTTCCCTACCTCCATCTCCCGCCAGGGAAAACCTTGCCTCACCCAACTAAATCCCGTCTCCCTGGCCAGCCGAGCCTGTTCATGACTCTTCTCTCCCCAGACTGACAACCCTACACCATACTCCAAGGTGGATGCCTCGGAGGCAACTGAAGGGGCAGACGAAAGAACACCCTCGGAAATAGTGTTTGAGTCCGGGATAGTCAACTTTTGACCTATGTATATGAAATGGGGGTTATAAAGGCTGTTAGCCCTCATCAACGACTCCACAGAAACTCCGAACCTCCTAGCGATGGAATAGAGGGTATCCCCATATCGGACGAGGTAACCAGTTGACCGCTCCTGGGTAACGATAGGGGTTGAAAAGGGGATAGTTAGTCTCTGCCCTACGTAGATGAGAGGGCTGGTCAAGCCGTTGGCTGCCATCAGGGCCCCTACAGTCGTCCCGAAGCGGTTAGCGATGGAGAAAAGCGTATCTCCCCATTGTACGATATAGATAGTGGGTCCGGTTATCTCACCTGGAGCGCCCATAACGGGCAGGGCCACCGTAGTCAAACCGAGGGCCAAGATGAGGGTCACTATTCCCCCTCTCATCGCCCCCCCCCTCCGGCGAAGAGAAAACCCAACAGGCACCCCAAAAGATAGGAACAAACTAGGAAGAGGAGCAAAGGACGTATCCTGAGCACCCTCTGGGTGATGAAGGCCAAAACTCTCCAAAAGAATAAGGCCACCATCTTCACCTCGAAAGGGAAACTTTCAACACTTCGCCGTCCTTATCGGCGACAACCCGCACCACCTGCAGAAGATCGCCCCCCCCAGCCAAAGGGAGCCTCTTCCTGAAGGTATAGACGTACCTTCCCTGGGAAGCGGAAAACTTGGGTTGCACACCCTCCATCTCCGGAAACCGGCTGTAGATATACCCTTTTACCTTCGACTCTCTCCTCTTAGACACCGTTACTCCTTGAACCAGGACCCAGCCCTCCTCCGTCGGATGAAGGCTGGGATATCTAGATCGGTCTCTGTCATGAAGGGACGGTGGGTGGCTGGCTCTACCAGTTCCGAGGTCTCCACGAACCATTGGGGCGACCCCTGCTTTTCATCGACCAGGATCTGGAGCGGCTCATAAGCCCATTCATCCCCCTCCATGCCCACCGCGATGAGGGTGACCTGGATACGCCCGGTTAGTTTGGGATCGACCGTGGCCCCCACGAAGATGTTAGCCTCCGGGTGAGCTGCCTGGGCTACCGTTTCCACAGCCCGGTCGATATCCCAGAGAGTGAGATCGTTCCCTCCGGTCACGTTGATGAGGAGACCCTTGGCTCCGGCGATGGAGCGGATATCGGTAAGAGGGCTTACCACCGCCGCCTCGGCCGCGGCCACCGCTCTATCCTCCCCCTGACCATGGCCGATGGACATGAGCGCCACCCCAGCACCGTGGAGGATGCTCCTGATATGGGCGAAATCCAGGTTGATGAGCCCTGGGCCGGTCACCAATTCGGAGATCCCCTGCACCCCCTGTCTTAAGACATCATCGGCGATACGGAAGGCGATATCCAGTGATATGGTGGCGTCGATCAACTCCACCAAGCGATCGTTGGGGATAGCGATCACGGCATCAGCCCTCTCCTGCAGGGCCCCCAGCGCTTCCTGGGCCACCCCCATCCGCAACTTCCCCTCGAAAGCGAAGGGCTTCGTCACTACGACGATGGATAAGGCTCCCTCTTGGCGCGCCATCTCGGCCACCAGGGGAGCGCCGCCGCTTCCCGTCCCTCCCCCCAGCCCGGCGGCGATGAAGATGATCTCCGCCCCCTGAAGGGCCTGGACGAGGTACTCCCTACTCTCCTCGGTCGCTTGGGCTCCTAGGGATGGGTCTCCACCCGTCCCCAGACCCCGGGCACAATCAGGACCCAACACGATCTTGCAGGGCGCCTCCGAGGGGTGGAGAGCCTGGGCGTCGGTATTGGCGGCTATGAACTCCACCCCGGTGATCCCCACCTGGATCATCCGATCTACGGCATTCGAGCCGCCCCCGCCGATCCCTATCACTTTGATGTGAGTCCCATTCTTCATAAGACTACTCCAGGGATTTAGCCCTTAACAACAACCTCTCGCTCAGACTATCGAACCACCGCCCCAAGATCTCCAACAACCCTTGGAGGAGAGCGCGGAGAACATCCATTGTCGGGTTTTCTTCCTCGGGCGATGTTTCCTCCCCGCCCACCTCTATCGCTATTGGACCCAAGAGATTATTCCCCTCCTCGCTCTCCACCACCAGCCCTTCCTCAACTCCAGGGTTGTAAGCATCCACATAGAGATAGAGTTCATGGCTACCCGGCGCAAAAGCGCCCACGAAATTGCTATACCGCTCCTCCGCCTCTTGCGCGGTGAGGGTAATAGTCTTGCCGGCTTCCAGACCAGGGGTATACCAGAATTCCGTGCTTATGGAGTTGACGAAAGGCGGCTCTTGCGGATCGATATACAACCCCGTCCAGAACCCACCTCCCGTCGGAGCCTGGCCTACATTGGCTATGGTCACGGTGATGGTGACCGGCTCCTCGGGTCTCGGCTCCTCAGGGAGGAGAGAGAGACCCTCTACCACTAGATCGGGCAGCCCCTGGTCGTCAGGCGGAGGCGTAGGCGTTGGCTGGGGCTCCTCGGAGAGAAGATAGGCTGGGCTTACCCCTTCGTTCCCCGCCAGATCTTTGATCTGGAACCGTATCCAGCCTTGATCGAACGACCCTCTGGCGGTGATGAACCCCTCGCCCGTGGCTAATGCGGGCTGCCACTCCTCCCAACTGTCACCATCTACCGACAGGGAATACTCCGCGCTCTCTTTATCCAGCCCCGAGAGGTCATCGGAGACCTTGACCAGAGTCTGGGATTGGCCCCAGGCCTGAAAGTCCGACCATCCACCAGGAGGGGTCATATCCAAAACTACGGTGTCGGTGTAGACGGGGGATTCGTTCCCCACCCCATCGCGGAACCGGACCCCTACCGTCTTCACCCCCTCCCCCGGAGAGAGGGACCACTCTTTGAGGGAAGCGAACTCCTCCCAAGGGGTGAAGCGCTCCGCTCCATCCTGAGTGAAGCGCATCTCCTCCACGCCGCTCCCCTCATCTTCGGCCCTGAGCGTAAGGGTCACCGTAGGCTGGGAGGTGAAATCCAGCCCCTCTTCTATGGTCAGCGTGCCCGTGGGAGGGGTATTGTCCACCTGCAAGGAGCGGCTCACCTCCGTGCTCCTCCCGCCAGCACCCTGGGCCAGAGCCAGAAGCAGATGCTCCCCCTCGGGATAATCTCTTGTACCCCAAGACCACTCCAAGGGGTTTTCGTCTTCGGCCACCGGCTCTCCATCTATATCTATCGCCAACCCGATGGTGCTGGGGCTGATGCTTATCACCCGCACCGCAACCTCGCCCCTTACCACCTCTCCCTCCCCGGGGGTCTCTATGGTCAACCTGGGGTCGTGGGCTAGAAGTTCCTGCCAGGCGAGTTCCCGGATACGAGGCATTCGCTGATAGAGGCGCTCTCCAGGGCAGGAGGTTTGGAGCAGATCTCGATGACCCACGATGTTGGGGAGCTCCCTATCGATGAAATAAGACTCTTTGCGGGGATCGATACCGTACCGATCCGCCTCCCAGGCTATTAGATCGACCAGGGCCTGCTCCATTTGAGGGGTTACATCGGCGACGTTGAAATCACCGATGCAGGCTATACCTATACTGCCATAGTTGTACCGGCGGGCATGAGCCCCCACCACCCCATCACCACCCTTTCGCCCCTCGTATATGTTCCCCTGGCGATCTATCAAAAAGTTGTAGCCTATATCTCCCCAACCCAAAGTGATAGCATGGTAGTAGTAGACCGCCCGCACCGTAGCCGCTGGGTCGGCAGTGAAGTTCTTAGTAGCGGTATGATGGATAACGAACTCCTGAGGCCCCTTGTACTCCGGTTCTGAATGGTACCACGATTCGTTGGCCCCCCATCCGGCCCGGGAGATGATGGATGGCTGTGGGACTCCAGGAGTCACCTCCTGGGGGAGAACCATACTTTTGGCCTCTTCTAGGGTGGGCCCCTCTTGAGAGTTGATATAAAGAAGGGTTATCTCCTCCAAAACGGGAGAGACCGAGGCGTTGTCGGTCGATAAGGAGAGCCGATATTGCAAGAACCTAGAGGGAGGGACGATAAGTAGCTGTCCCCAATCCTCCCCCGACTCCCCAGCGATGTCTTCATCCAACTCCAACTCCCACCAGTCGCCCCAAGAGACCCCATCCTCGCTGCTTCTAACTTCAAGTTTCAGATCCGCTTCTGATGGCAGGCTAGCGACCCAATGGGAACCGATGGCGTTGAAAGGAGAAGGCGTCTCCTTCACCACGGAGATGAAACTCCCTTGGCGCTCGCCTGACGCCAGGCGAACCTCCCCGCCATCGACCTCGGTTATCTCCGCTCCCAGGCTCTCTCCCTCTCGGAAGTCAGAAGCCGAGGTCTGCACCCATTCTCCGACTGTTGGCCCCTGGGATTGGGGGCGCAACACCACCTCTGGCCTTGGAAGGGCGTATAACCCTAGAAGGATCAGAAAGAGAGAAATTAAGGCTAGAAGTACCCTTCTCATCGCTTTCTCCCCCCATCAGGCTGTAAAAGGAGCAACTGTTCGCTCACCCTCTCTCCGATAGAGTCCGCTTCCTCTTCGATCTCAAGCATCAAATCCCGCCACAGACGGGTGTCCCATATCTCCAGATGGGAATCGAGGCCCAAAATCAGCGCTTTCCCCTCCAATCGGGCATACCTCCTTAGGCTTTCTGAAATAAAGAGATAACCTTTCTCGCTCAGTTGACACTCCTGGGCCTCGGCGAAGAGAAAGCGGCCTAGAGCCCGGGCGTCAGCCCGGCTGAACGGGAGTCGATGGAGTTCTTCCACCAGACCTCGCCACTGAGAAAGCGGGTAGATCCAGAGACACCCTCCCAACCCCCGGGTGAGCACAAACCCCAGCGCCAACTGGGGGCGGAGTTCCTGGGGCATCTCAAGATACTCACCATCCCACTGGCCTTCATATGTACCTAGGAACATCGAAGCCTACTCCAAGTCACTTGTTGGCCCTGAGGCCAGCGTCTCTTTCAACTCCGCCTTGAGGAGGTCGAGGGCGTGCTCCAGCCGCAAATAGATCTGATAGGCGCGGTTCTCCGCCTCCCGGACGATCCGTTCGGCCTCCTTCTCCCCTTCTTGGATGATGCTCTGAGAGCGGATCTCTGCCATCCGCATCAGTTGGTTCTCTTCCAGGATCAGAGCCGCCTCCTTCTCGGCCCGCTGGCGGATCCTCTCAGCCTCCGCCCGAGCATCAGCGAGGACTTTATCTTCTGATTCGATAATCCGTCGAGCGGCCACCACCTCCCCCGGCAGCGAAGTGCGTAAGAGATCGACTAACTCCAAACACCTCTCTCTATCTATCAGGCCTTGGGAGGTCATGGGGATGCCGAACCCCGCGGCGATCACCCCTTCCAGTTCGTCTATCAGTTTCCCTAAGACCACCTGGCGTCCCTCGACCCTCACCGCTCTCTTTTCCAGAGGCACACTTTTGGCAACTCTTTCCATCTCCACCCCCTCAAAGGTTCCGAAACCGTTTGCCCGCCTGGGCTAACCCCTCCAATATCTGCTCGATCTCCTCCCCATCCAGGCCCGAGATCCGCTCCACCCGGCAACCGCCGGCTCGGAGTTCAGCCTCCACAACCTCATCGACGCCCTGGGAGCTGCCGATGATGGTCACATAGTGAGCGGAGGCCGCCTCTTGAGGATCGAAGCCACAAGTGGGCAGAAACCGCTTCACGTAGTTGAAGGCCGCCTGCCAATACCGCTCCGAGACCCCCCATTCCCAACGAGGGAAGAGAAGATAGTGATATATCCCCTTCCTCTCCCCAGTGGAGAGTTTTTGGAGAGGTGGGGCGGGCTCATCACCTAAAGACCACTGCCGGAACACCTTGAGAGCCTGGACAGCCGAGGCTCTACCTCCATCAGGCTTATACCAAGCCTCAGGAGAGCCCTCCTGCGACGCTAGCAAGCCGAAGGAGGTATTAAGTAGGTGTCTGGGAAGCCCTTCTTCAAGCCTGGCAGCGAAGGCCACGACCCCTTCGGCATTAACTTCATCCTGCTCCAGGGGCCCGTTGTCCGTCACCAGCAGGGGTAGAGACCGCCCCACCTCCTCGTTGATAATTCGGTCGTATCGCTCAAAGGGATAGAAGCCCTGTCCTTCCCATAAAGGAGGAGCCTGCACGCAGACCGCTAAGGCCTCGAAGAGAAACTCTTTCTGAGCGCGGATCGCTTTCAACATCTCTCTTAGAAAGGCTGACTCTTGGTAGTTCCCTCCTGGCCGCAGGGGAGGAAGCGAGGGGCAAAGCCCGGCTTCTTGCACCCGTACGAGACAAGGGATGAGCATCTCCATGAACCGTTTGACTAATTCCGGCTGGCTCCAATCATCCCAACTCCACTGGTCCATCATATTGGGCTTATAGTAAGCGTAGAGATAGCGCACACCGACTTGAGAGTACCTCTCTATAACGCTCTTGAGCGTATCCTGATTGAAGGGCTTGACCTTGGGGGGATGAAGGCCGATAACCGGCTCGATATCGTTGAGTTGAAGCTCCTGGATGAAGAACCGAGGGATAGGGTGAGCGCAATCCGATAGTAAGATAAGCCAACTCACCCCCATCGCTTTCAGTTCCGGAATCCAGAAGTCCAGATCGTCCTCCCCATAGTGACCGGTGTCTCTATAGTAGCGAAAGCCGATGCCGGTATCGTTTTTCGGTCTCGGATACTCCTCTAGTCTCATCGTTACCCTACTTAGAGATCGCCATCTTCAATACGTTCCCTCCCTGGTCGGCGGTGACTCTGAATATCTGTTTCAACGTCCCATCTCCAGGGAGAGAGGCAAGCCGCTCGGAGGTGAAGACCAGATTGGGCGGTGCCTTCTTCACCCCTAAATGTGCCTGGTGCAGAAAGCAACCCCCACCGCAGTTACAATCCTTTGCGCAGAGGCTTTGGGAGGCTACCTTCAGCTCCAACTCGGCCAGGAAGGGGGCCTTTTCGGCGAGATGTTTGCGTACCTTGGCCACCACCTCTTCATCCACCTCTAGGCTTTCCTGGGCTCTCATCCCGCAGACCACGGAAGGACAAGAGATCTCCACCTTTGAGGGCTGCTTTGAACGGGAAGCGACGATGGGGGCTTTTAGGCTCGGATCCCCATAAAGGACGAAGCTCAAAATAGTCTTTTGATCCTCGCCATCAAGGAAACCCTGTCGTTCGGCCATCTCCTCCACCAGGCCTAACTTGGCCCGCAGGAGAGCCTCTCCTATGGTGAAGCCCCGCCTCAGCCCCAGCCAGAGGTTTCGCCCCAAAAGATCGGCCCCGGAGAGGGGAGGTGTAAGCGCCCCGTAAGCCATCCCCGTGGAGCCTATCACCGCCTTGGCTCCTTGAGCCAGGAAAGCGAGGGGGATGGAAGAATCGGTGCCGCCCTCTCGCAGGTGAGCCCCATAACAAGCCTCGCTGTAGACCACTGCTCCGGAGACCTCGGCCCAAGCCAGGTTTAAGGGGGTCAAGGCGATGGGGAAGTTGAGTTCCTGGCCGGAAGATGAATGACCATACCAGTAGGCGGCCTCTTTCACCCCGTGGAGGTTGAAATAGGCGAGGGGAGGAACCTGGGTATGCCGCTCCAGGAACTCCTGGTCAGTGAAGGGAGGGGATATCTCCAACCCCTTGGAGTTGCCGATGGCCTCAAAGACCGCCTGAGAGGCCTCCTGCCAGATCTCTGCCGAGAGGCCAAGGCTAGAGGGGCCTCGCCGCAGCCCTCTCATTAGCCCAGCCACCATTCCGGTTAGCCTCCCTTTTGAGGCCTCTCGATGGCCCTCAAGGGCCACCTCCAAGAGCGAAGGCAAAATATCTCCCTTCTTCCCATCGGGTATCCTCCCCACCGCCCTCTGAGGGAGGAGGAAGTTTTCGTCCCGCGAGGCGTAGGGGTTATCCGTCCATACCTCTAACTCCCCATCGTCAGCCGGATTAGGCAAGCGGCAGAAGGGGATGATATCATCGCCCCCCACAAGGAGCAGGAATTTCGCTTCCTTTCCTTCGGCTTGCAACCTCTCGTCGATCTCATCAATGAGGACTTTGATAGCCCAGGGGTCGGTGGGGTCTACGGGCTCTAAACCATCAAGGGTCCTACCTTCATCCACATAGACCCTCTTGACCTGGGGGCCCTTGGTTGCCCTCTCCAGCTCCGATAACCTCTCTTCGATACGCATAAAGCCATCGGGCCCATACTTCTCCGCCAGTCTGAACTTGCTAGTGACGATGAGTTCCACGGGCCTAAGCGAGAGGGTATCCTTCCTCAAGGAGGGGATCACTATCGTCTCGCTCTCTTCTACGCTCTCTCCTGGAACCTCTTCTAATTCCCCCTCGTCGATAGGCAGTTGGTGGGGCCACTCCTCAGTGGCCAAGAGGTCTACAACTTCTACCGGCTCGCCTTCTTCGTCAAGCGCTTGATCGGGCCACCCCTCAAGAGGCGTCACAGCCGCTTCGGGCTCAGCCTTCTCCCCAACATCAGCCTCTTCTTCAGCCAGGGGGCCGGCCGGAACCTTTTCTCCGCCCTCTTCGACATCTATCTCCTTCTCACGATACCCCACACTTCCCAGAAGAACCTGGAGTTCCTCGGGGCCAGGGGGTAAGCCCCCTGGGAGAGGAATATCAACGTCCATCTCTAGGAAATCCGAGTGGAGGCCCCCAAAGAGCTCTCTTGCCACCCTCATGCTGGGATCCAGTGTCTGGGCCTCATGGAGCAAAGAGGCGCCTTCCACGTCGCTCCCCTCCCGAAAGAGGATATCGGCCAGCATCAATTTGGCCCGGAGGCAGGAGGGGTGGCGTTCCTCTAAACCGGCCAGGATCCGCTTCGCTTCTCTCCAACGCGCACCCCTCCACAAAGCCTCGGCCAGGACCAACGTATGTCTCAGCCCCTCCCCCTCACCGGGAAGAGGGTCGATCTCCATTGCGACTACCTTGGCGCGCATTCGGGATAAGAGCCGCACTCCCTGCAAAGCCTCATAATTTGCCGGATCGACAGCCAGGACGACCTCATATTGTCGGCGTGCCTCCTCCAGTTTCCCCTTCTCGGCCAAAAGGTTGCCCAAGAGGAGCCGTGCTTCCAGATAGTGGGGGAGATGAGCCAGAAGATGGCGTAAGAGCGCGATGGCATACCGACTCTCATCCAGAGTCAGGCTAAGCCTGGCGATATTTATCAGTTCTCTGGCTTTCATAACCCCTCTCTTCATGCGATCTGCAGGGCTCCATTTACCCAGGCCAGAGCGCTGGTGGCCGCCAACTGCTTATAGGCAGCGGCGTTATTAGCCTGGAGCCGTACCGCCTCTCGGAACATCGATACCGCCTCTGGGTACTGCTTCAGTTGCTTGTACAAAAGTCCCGCGTTGTAGAAATACTCTCCGTTTTGAGGATCGGTCTGAGTGGCCCGCAGATATTCCTCTAAAGCCTGGTCATACCCCCCTTGCTCCTCATAGAGCCTACCCAACTCATTGTGGGCCGCACCACTGGTGGGCCGCAACTCGATCATCTTCCTGAAGTGGGCCATGGCCTTTTCCGTATGTCCCAACTCACGGCATAGGTTCCCGATCTTTTGGTGGTAGATCACCTCTTCGGGCGCCGCCTCGATAGCCTGATGATAGGCTCGAAGCGCCTCCTCATACCGGTTCTGCGCCTTATAGATCTCGGCTATGGCCTCATAGGCGGGCGAGAACTCTGGCGAGAGTTCCACCGCCTTCCTAAGTTCCTCTATCGCTTCGTGATACTGCCCCAGTTTTCCTCGAATCACGCCCACCCGATACCGGTAGTTGGCGTTCTGGGGCATGACCTCCGTAGCCCGCTTATAGTTCTCCAGCGCCTCGGTAAACCTACCAGAGTTCTCCTGGAGCCGCCCCAGGTGCTCGTAGGCCGGGGCATAGGCCCCGCCTAATCTCAGAGCCTCCTGGAAACTGGCGATCGCTTCCCGCCTGTGACCCCGCTTCTCCTGAATCGCTCCCAGGTTTATCCAGTGCATAGGTTCCTGAGGGTCCAGTTCCAGAACCCGCCGGTAGGCTTCTTCTGCCTCCTCATACCGTTTTTGGCGCTCATAGGCGTCGCCCACTTCGGCATATAAGCGGCTGTTCCTGGGCTGTAACTGGATAGCCTTCTCCAGGTGCTCCAAGACCTTATCGTACCGCCTCATCTGACGGTAGGCTGAGGCAGCATGGTGATGGTATTCCGCCATCTGGGGGGCCAAGTCCACAGCCTTGAGATAGTGATCTAGAGCCGATTGGAACCTTCCATCGATCTCGTAGAGTTCGCCCAATGCGTCCCGCCATTCCGCCACCAGGGGGGCCATCTCCACCGCCCTCTCCAAAGCGGATATGGCTTGAGGGTAGTTTTGCATCTTCTTATGAGCCACGCCTAGCGCGTAAAGATAGAGGCCCTCCCGAGGAGCCAATTCTGTGGCCTCCTCGAAGGCTGCCAGAGCCCTGTCCCATTGGCCCATCTTCTCATAGGTCTGTCCTAGCTCATATTGGGTACTCGCCTCCTGAGAGGCCAGGGCCTGAGCGGTCTGGAGTTCTCGCAAAGCCTCTTCATCTCTCCCTATCTCCCGATAGGCAACCCCCAGACGGCGACGGTGAGCGGCGCTCCGAGGCTGCAACTCCAACGCCTTCTGGCACTCTTTTACCGCGTTAGCCTGCTCCCCTTTCAGGGCATAGACGATTCCCAACTCACCATGAGCAGCCGCGAAATCAGGCCGGAGAGCCAACGCTTCCTGGAAGGCGAAGGCGGATTTAGCGTACCAACCTAACTTCCGGGCTACGGCTCCCGCCTGGAACCAATGTTCAGGGCTGTGGGTCACTCCCGCCACTTCCTCATATTTCGAGTAGGCATCTTCGAGCCTTCCACCGGCCTCGTATACCTGTCCCAAGTAGAAGGAGAGATCGAGATCCTCGGGGTCGAGGGCCAAAGCCTGCTCTAAAGCGGAAGAGGCCTCATCGGGACGCCCCGCCTCCATAAGTGCCTTTCCTAGGCTCCGTTGATATATCGACTTTTGGGGAGCGATGGTCGCCGCCCTCTGATAGGCCGCCACGGCCTCCTCATAGCACCCCTTCCCCTCCTGCGCCATTCCCAATAGGTACCAGCCTTCAGCCTCCCCAGGGTCGAGCGCGGTCGCCTTCCGGAGAGCCGTCAGGGCCTCATCCCAGCGGCTCAAAGGAACGAGAACGCCAGCCAGGGAACGGTGGTAGGTTGCTTGGTCCGGCTTCAGGGCAGCCGCCTTTTCATAGTGAGCCATTGCCTCTTGATACCGCTTCTGTCCTTCATAGATCTCCCCCAATTGATAGTGGGCCTCCGCTTCTGGGGGGTCGAGAGAAACCGCCTTCTTCAGAGTAGCAAGGGCCTCATCCTCCCGCCCCAACTCCCGGAGGAGAGTAGCCAAGGAAAGGTAGTAGGCAGACCGCTTGGGATCCAAGGTGGCCGCCTTCTGGTAGGGAGTCAACGCCTCCTCCAAGCGGCCTTGTCGCTGATATAGGCTCCCCAAAGTGTGGTGAGCCTGGGCATCCTGGGGGTCGAGGGTTGTCGCTCTCTCTAACGCCTCTTTAGCCTCCTCGTACCTCTCCATCCCTAGAAGGAGGAGCCCCCGCTGGCGGTGACAGTGGGGATCCTGAGGGGCCAAACTCACCGCCTTCTCCACCTCCTCCAGAGCCTCTTGGCTCCTCCCTTCTAGTTCTAGGATCTTAGCTAGGTTAAGATGAGCCTTTGGATCATCAGGGCTCAGAGCCACCGCCTTTTCCAAGGAAACCAAGGCTCGATCTCTCTTGCCCAGTCGGCTCAAAATCTGCCCCAGGCGGCTATAATGTTCTGGCTCGGCCTCGGCCACTCGCTCATGCTGTTCCAAGGCTTCCTCATCCCAACCTCGCGCTTCGAAGAGATGTGCCAACTCCCCGCGTAGCGAGGGGTCATCCGGGGCCACGCTGACCGCCTCTTCTAAGGCGGCGATAGCCTCATCCTGGCGACCTGCCTCCCAGAGCGCCCGTCCCAACCATTGATAGTACCGAGACTCATAGGGAGCCAACTCCACAGCCTCTCTATACTCGGACAACGCTTTCTCCTTCTCCTCCTGCTCTTTGTAGAGGCTCCCCAACTGGTAGTGCAACTCCGCCTCCTGGGGAGCCAAAGCCACGGCCCTCTCCAAGACGGCTCTGGCACCGGCCAGATCGTTCTGATTTCGCAAAACCAAGCCTAGGCTGGAGTGGAAAGTCGCATTCTCCGGGGAGAGGGCTACCGCCTGGCGGTAGAGGCGAACCGCCTCCTCTATATCTCCTCTCGTCTCACATATGACCCCTAGTTGATGATAGGCTACAGCATCGGAGTCCAACGCTTTCTCTAACTCCCGTTGGGCTTCTTCTATCTCCCCCTGGCGGTAGAGGAGGACACCTTTAAGGCGATGATAGCCAGGAACCTCCGGCTCCAAGCGGATGGCAGTCTCGTATTCCTGCCCCGCTTCTTCCAGCCCCCCTTGGAGTTCGTAGATCTGGCCCCTCTCGGCGTGCAGTTCACCGGAGTCATAACCCTGGGCCAAAAGGTCATCCAGTTCCTCCAAGGCTCGCTCATACTCTCCCAACCTCCGGTAGACAGCCGCAGCCCTCACTCGCAACCCCAACTCCTGGGGAGCGAGATCCAAGGCTCGACGGTACTCACTTAACGCCTCGTCATACCGCTCATCGCTCTCGGCCAGGGCTCCCAGCCGGGCGTAGAGGGTAGCATCCGAAGGGTCGAGTTCTGTGGCCCTTAAGATCTCGCTTTTGGCCTCGTTGAGCCGCCCTAACCTTTGGGCCACTACAGCCAGTCGGCGGCGATAATCCGCCTCCTGGGGAGCAAGGCGAATTGCTCTTCGGTACTCCCCTATCGCCTCCTCATACCTGTCTTGCTCTTCAAGCACCCTGGCCAACTGGCCATGAGCCTCCGCCTGCCGGGGCGCGAGGCGGATAGCCTCCTTCAATTCCTGCTCCGCCTCTTGCAGCCGACCGAAGTGGAGGAACAACCTCCCGGCATGGAGCCGATAGGTGGCTTCGCGGGGCGCGAGATCTATCGCCTTTCTGTAAGCGGCCAGGGCTTTCTCCTTCTCTCCCAGGCTCTCATAAGCGGCCCCTAGCCGATTATGAGCCAGATGGGAATGAGAGTTCAGTTGAGTCGCCTCTTGCAACTCCTTGGCACTTCGTTCCTCTTCGCCCAGGCTGTGATAGGTAGCACCCAGCGAGGAGAGGTATTCAACCTCCTGGGGGGCAAGGTTCCGAGCCTTGGTATACTCCTCTAGGGCTTTCTCGTACCTTTTTTGCTCCTCGTAGATACGGCCCCACTCATGGTGCACCGAGGCTCGATCTGGTGCTATAGCCAAAGCCTTCTCTATCTCCCTTGCCGCCTGCTCATACCGCTTTCCTCGCCGATGGATGCGGGCTCCCATCTCCAGATAGTTGGGTTCCTGGGGGGCCAACTCTTGGGCTTTTTGACACTCCGCAAGAGCCTCCTCGTAGTCACCTCGGCGGGAGAGGAGTTCCGCCAACTCGCCATACCACTTCGCTTCCTGGGGAAGGAGTTCAGTCGCCTTCCTAAGGTAAGAGAGAGCCTCATCCCCTCGCCCCAGACGAGTAGCCAGGGACCCCAAAGAGTGATAGTATTCTGCTTGCGGATCGAGTCGAGTCGCCTGGTGGTACTCATCGGCCGCCTCTTCCCACCGCCCCAGACTCTCCAACATACTCCCCAACTGGTGATGCCAATCGGCCCTTTGGGGAGAGATAGCCAAAGCCTCTCTCAGACTCTCCAGCGCCGCTTCCTTCCTCCCCTGGAGAAAGAGGATCCTCCCTTTCCCACAAAGATAGGTCCCCTCCTGGGGATCGAGCCCGGCTCCTTCCTCGTAGGCCGCCAACGCCTCATCCATCCAGCCCTGCTTCTCGTAAACCAAGCCTAACTCATAGAGGGTGGGGGCATGCCTATCATCGAGGAACCTGGCCTGCTCCAGCCTCTCTTGGGCCTCCTCGTATCGCCCTAGATGGCTCAAGACTCTTCCCGCGGCGTAATGGTAGATAGCCACCTCGGGCTCAAGGGCTATGGCCTGGCGGAAGGCACAAAGTGCCTCCTCGTACCTGGCCTGCCCCTCGTAGGCTAACCCCAACTCATGATAGGTGTCCACATAGGTGGCTCCGGCGGCTTCTAGAGCCTCCTCTAACTCCTGGACCGCCTGGTCCAGTTGCTGCATCTCCCGGTAGACCACCCCTTTATTCCGCTTGAGGATCGTCTGCTCTGGCTTAGTACGCTCCTTGGGGCCGTACTTCTCGGCGAACCCCAATAGATCAAATGACCCGTCAAGGGCCCGTTCCAGGCAGAAGGAAGCATCGGTGTACCGCCCCACCTTCTTGAAGGCCAAGCCCAACTGATAAGAGGTCCCTTCATCTACTTCTGGGAGGAGAGATTTGAGGAGCGAGAGGGAGCCGTCTGGGCTCTCGTTACGGGCTAGACAGAGAGCCGCTAAAGAGGAGCCGTTGCCGTGGGGAAGAAGACAGCGCAGATAGTCGAGGCGATCGGGAGCGAAATTATAAGCCTGGACAATGGCTCCCTCCCACTCTGGGGTATCCCCTTTCCAAGCATCCTCTCCCTCGGGATCCCTCTGGGAAGCCAAGGCCCGGGCAGCAAAATACTCCTGCACCAAGGGGTGGAGAAACTGCACCCCTTCGCGGTCAGGGGTACGCACCAAGAGACCGCTAACCATAAGTCTGGCCACCATCGGCTGCCCACTAGAGCCACCCTCAAGGGCTTCTCTATCCACCTTGGACTCTCCCGATTGGAGAGCCTTCATGGCTCCCCGAGAGAGGGTTTCCTCTATCTCCTTGACTTCCTCTCCCTTATATTTGACCAGAAGAGCGCAGACGGCTCTCTCGATGATAGAGGTGGCGTTCCACCAATCCCCCTCGGCTCCCGGATCGGCTAGGAGTTCCCGCAAACCACGCAGGAAGAGGGGGGTATGAACTAGATCCCAAAGTTCCGGCTGTGCGCGGAGCCTCTTCTCCACCTCTAGGATCATGTTCTCGGGCAACTGCAGGAAGAGGTAGCGGCGGATATCCTCATCGGAGAAGCGTTGGATCTTCAGCCTCTTCACCTTCTCCAGCCAACGGGCATAGGCGGGGTAATCCTCCTCCCGACAGGCGAGGATGAAACCCTTCGCCGCACTCAGTAGTCGCTCCAGTTCCTCCAAACAATAGTTATTGGTGACCCGATCTAGGTTATCCAAGAAGAGAAGGCACGGTTCTTCCAAGAGATAGTCCACGATGGAGGAAGAAGCCTCCAAACCGTAGTCGGTTAGAGCCCTGGACACCATCCCTCTCAACCTCTCACCCGGAGCCAAGAGTGAGAGGTCCAAGAAGAAGGGGGTCTCGCCCTGGCGAGCATACTCGTAGGCCAAGTAGGCAAGAAGAGTGCTCTTCCCGGAGCCTGGTGCTCCTAGGATAACCGATCTCTCGCTGGCCTCCAGCGCCTCCGTCCCCCTAGAAGCGATGACCTCCCCCTCGGGAGTCACCTCCACTAGTCGGAGAGGGACGTACCCTTCCCTCACCTCCCCCCATTTGTCTTGGACGGCCTTTCGGTACCGCCTCAAGATAGGGGCAACCTCTTCGACGGCTGTTGCCTCTCTCGGCTCGCCGTCTCGTTTATATTCGGCCACTTGGCCACCTCACAGCCTAGTTGTCATCCAGAAGGCAACGACGCAGATCCCGACCCCCGCTACGCAGAGGAAGGCTCCGATGCCGGCCGCCGTGCGGATCAGTTGACTTATCGCTTCCACCAGCCGGGCAGCGGAGTCGATGACCGGAGCCACAGCGTCCTGAGTCACGGCTCGGCCACTGATCCTGATCGATTGGTTAGAGAGTTGGCGCATGGCGGTATGGTACTCTTTAGCCATGACGATCCAGAGGCCGGAGATACTGGATACCACACCGATGAGGAAGAGGGTCACGGTCATGGCTAGTTTGATCTCTGCAAGGCTCAACATCTTTCTCTCTCCTTTCCTTGGGCCCGCATAGCCTTGCGGACCAGTCTCTTCATATCCTCCATAGCGAAAGGCTTGGTGATATATTCCACACCCATCTCCTTGGCTGCTGCCTCGGCCCCGTCGGAGCCGTAGGCGGTCATGAGAATAGCCTGGGTCGCAGAATTGAGGTCCCGGGCATGCTTCACCAGTCGGAGGCCATCCAGTCCCGGCATCCTCAAGTCGGCGATGACCAGATCGAAGGGGGTCCGAACTATCTTCACCAGAGCCTCCGCCCCAGAATGACTCGTCTCTACGCAGTAGGAAGCGTCATCCGCCTCCAGGCTCTTCTGCAAGAAAAAGGAAAGGGTCCTCTCGTCATCAGCGACTAATATCCGTATCGGCTTAGGGTTCATCCTTCGAGGCCCCTTATTCATGCCTACTGTTCCTTCCACCTATATATTCTTGCAAGAACCGTGCCAGGTTTTAGACGCATTTACGAAAGGACGAAGTAACCGCTGGCTCTCATGGAGAGCGCAGCGGCTAGGAGGTTACACAACATATTGTGGATTAAACGCGAATAGGGCTAAGGTCTAACGTAGAGAAGCGCTGCCGAACTCGTTAAAGTTGAAAGCAGCAAGCGGGGGGACCATCACCAGGCGCAAGAGGCTGAAAACTGCAGGGATAGTTTGGGGGTTTTTACCTAATGGGGAATTTTACACAAATCTCTTGACCGCTGGTGAGGATTTCAAACCGGCACCATCATGTAGCGTCGCAGTTTACCTGCGACGTTCATCAATGCGTGCTCTCGGTTTTGTAGGTCGGGTTTCGATATCCGACAAATAGGGGTAGCGCTAGAGAGGCAGCAGGGCAGGTTTGGAAACCTGCCCTGCTGATTACTTGCCGATTTATTTCCAAGCGGGCACATAGGCGGCCATTCTCATTTCGCCACCTTCATTGGGTATCTCTGCCCTGCCTGTGAAGATATAGTGAGGCTTGAACTGCTTCTGTACCTCCATCGTCCCTACAGGTCCCTCGTAATACCCCAGTGCAACCTCAGTGATGGTGAAAATGCCATACTCAGGAAACGTTGGACCCTCGGTGTCGAAGAAGGCAGGGCCTCTGGTCTGCAATTCTTGCCATGCTTCCTCCACTGTCTTAATAGGCACCAGCGAATCCCTCTCAACTTCACGACGTTTATAACGTAGGCCGATGACGCGCCCCTGGGGATCAAGATCCACGGAGACGCCGCCTCTCCAGACACAGCGGCTCCCCACAGGCAGGCTATCCAGACGGCGGCGGAAGCAAACTTCCCAACCGTATCGTGTGAGTCTGGACTCGGCAGGCCCGGTCTGATACGGCCAGGCCCGAGCATCGTCAGCACAGTCGGCCGGCAGAAGGTCCCGCGCTGTCAGCCAGGCCCGTGCCGCCGCCACTGCTTCCTCTGCCGTCTCCAGGGTGCCAGCACCGGTATGCCCATCCGGGGGCGAGGAACACCCAAAAGCGATGTTCCCGTATACTGTTAATGATTCACCGCTGTACGGCTGTCCCGCCCACGTCCACTCCGGTTGGGCCGCGGCTTCGCTGTAGGCAACGGGCTCGCCCTCAAAACCCAAGGTTGCGGCCAGATGCCGTGCCCATTCGGCCGCCGGCGTTGGGGCCTCGACGACGCGGTAAATGGGGGCCTGATCTGGCAACCCCTGGGGTAACTCCGTGTCCAACCGGTAACCGGCTATATGCGTGGGGGCGAAAAGACCTCCGCCTGCACAAGCGCCCAAGGTAAGAACCACGGCCAGAAGCAAGGTCATGCTTACCGCTGCACATCGCATTTCTCACATCCCCAACAATGCCAGGCCAATGGCCGAGCACTACAAGAGCAGGTTTTGAACCCGCCTTATTTACTTCTACCAACACCCGTAGGAGGTGCCTTAACCCAGGTCATACTTCTGCAAGGAGTATCTTAGAACATCCCGGCTTATCCCCAGGAGCCTGGCGGCCTGGCTCTGATTTCCGCCAGTCTTCCGCAGAGCCTCCTCTATCATCCGCTTCTCAAAATCGGCCACCGTCCTCCTGAGGTCTATCCCTTCCTCATCCAGGGAGACTTCTACGCTGGGAACCAGGCGAGGGGTCCTTTGCCTCTCCACTATCTCCGCCGGCAGGTGTCTGGGCTCTATCTCCTCCCCCTCGCAGAGGATAACCGCTCTCTCTATCACATTTCTCAACTCGCGGGCGTTGCCCGGCCAGCCGTACCTTCGCAAGAGGCGCATAGCCTCCTCAGAGACCCCTCTTACGCCCTTCCCCATGGATTCGGAAAACTCCGCCACAAAGGCGGCCACGAAAAGGTCTATATCTTTCACCCTCTCCCGCAGGGGTGGGACATCGATGACCACCACGCTTAAGCGGTAGAAAAGGTCCTCGCGAAAACCCCCTTCTTCTAGGAGCCCTTTGATATCTCGATTGGTGGCCGCGATTATCCGCAAATCCACTTTGATATCCTTCGTCCCCCCCAGACGCCTCAGGTTCTCCCATTCCAGAACCCGCAGCAGTTTAGCTTGCATCTCCAACCGCATACCCGATATCTCGTCTAAAAAGAGGGTACCCCCATCTGCCATCTCGAAGATCCCCTTCTTCCGGCGCTTGGCGTCGGTGAAGGCTCCCGCTTCATAGCCGAAGAGTTCGCTCTCCAAGAGCGCCTCGGGGATAGCCGCGCAGTTGATGGCTACGAAACGCTTATCTCTTCGGCCGCTCTGGCGGTGGATCGCTCGGGCAACCACCTCCTTGCCCGTCCCACTCTCCCCCTGGATCAGGACCGTAACCTTGCTGGGGGCTATCCTCTCCACCAGCCGGGCGATGCTCTTCATCTCCGGGCTCTGCCCCACTATCCAGGTCAGTTCCTCTTCCTCTTGAGTACGCAGCCTTCGGATCTCCTGCCGCAGAGCCCACGATTCTAAGGCCCGGGCTACGATGAGTTTGAGAGCGGTCAAGTCCGGAGGCTTCTCTATATAGTCATAGGCCCCCGACTTCATCGCTTCCACGGCGCTATCTATCGTCCCATACCCGGTGAGCATCATCACCGGCATCTCCCCGCCAGAGGCTTTTATCTCCTTCAGGACTTCCGACCCTTCGATATCCGGCAATCTTAGGTCCAGAAGGACTAGATCAACCTCCTTCTCATCTAGGAGTTTCAGCCCTTCGCCACCAGTCCGGGCTAGGAGGACCTCATACCCCTCCTGGCGCAAAGATTCCTTCAAAAAATAACTTAAGGTCTCCTCATCATCAATGATCAGTATCACTCCCCCCATCCTCACCCCTCCATCGGTACCCGCACTATAAACACACTCCCCTTACCCCCCTCACTCTCTACCTCTATCTCACCCCCATGCTCCTCTA
>Ga0209121_10000382_pt1 | contig 46672 bp, 45 predicted proteins | sample Cruoilmetagenom3_FD_187292 | JGI IMG/M metagenome (GOLD analysis project Ga0209121, IMG submission 187292) | Oil polluted marine microbial communities from Coal Oil Point, Santa Barbara, California, USA - Sample 3 (SPAdes) (version 2) | ecosystem: Environmental > Aquatic > Marine > Oil seeps ... | reverse complement strand
GTTCGTCATCGACAATCGCAATTTTCATGGCCTGTGCCATTTTCGCTCCCTCACCTTATTCTGCTGCTCTCAGATCGTCGTTTTCCGGATCATCATCCAGTATCGGCAGCTGCATTTCAAATACCGCCCCGCCGCGCTGGCCGTTGCGGGCAGTCAAACGCCCCCCGAGGTCATTGACAATACCGGATGAAATGGCAAGCCCCAACCCTACGCCGTCTCCGGGCTGTTTGGTCGTGTAGAACGGCTCGAACAATTCATCAATGTCGTCGATTCCGTCGCCATTGTCGCGCACCGAAAGGGTCGCGGTTTCGCCCGCCGCCAGGATGATCTCGACCTCGGGATCGGTGACCGATTTGGTGGCGTCCAGCGCATTGCGCAGCAGGTTGACCAGAACCTGTTCGATACGCATCCGGTCGCCCATCACCCGGACCGGGTGATCCGGCAGAACCTGGCTGATGCGCACCTGTCTCTGACGCAGCTGCGGCTCCATCATCGCCAGCGACGCGGCCAGCGCATCGACCATGTTTACAGGCGATAGCGTGTCACTTCCCTTGCGGGCATAGGATTTTAGCTGCCGGGTGATCGCGCCCATTCTTTCGATCAGCCCGTCAATCCGCCCGAACGACGACAGCGCCTCTTCGGGACGGTCCCGGCGCAACAAAAGCCGGGCTCCCGCCAGATAGGTTTTCATCGCCGCCAGCGGCTGGTTCAGCTCGTGGCTGACAGCCGCCGACATCTCGCCCAACGCGGCCAGCTTCGAGGATTGCGCCAGAGTCTGTTCCGCCACCGCAAGGGTTTCCTGCACCCGCTCTCGTTCGGCGATTTCCCGCTGGAGTGCCGCGTTCAATGCGCGAAGCTCTGCCGACTCGCGCTGAAACAGTGCCATGCGCAGGGCGGACTTGCGGCTGAGGGCGTAGAACGCCAGCGCCAGAAGAATGGCGAATCCCATGATTTCCAGCGCCAGCACCCCGTTCACCCGCTCGCGGATCGACGCATAGTTCGTGAACGATGTGATCCGCCAGCCGTGGAACGGAATACGGTTTTCCAGCCGCATGACGGCCTCGCCCCTGAGATAGGTATTGCCCCTCAGCGCGGTCCATTCAGCGGTGGCCCGGATGGCCTTCTCGATTGCACCCAACGGTGTCTGATGGCGCAGCGCCTCGCCTTCGCTCAGACCGCGCCAGCGCGATTCGGTGGCCAGAATGATCTTGCCGGTGCTGTCCGCCACCAGAACCGCATCGGAAATTCCCGCCCAGGCGCGTTCGAACTTCTGCAAATCGACCTCGACCACAATGACACCCAGAACCTCCTGACCGGCTTCAAGACGGCGCGCGTAGGTAAAGCTGTAGCCGCCCGCCTCGCGCTCGATCACCGAAAAGACGGTGGTGTTGGAACGGATCGCATCGACGAAAAACGCGGCCGCCCGGTGCTGTTGGCCCAGACGGTTGCGATCGGTGGCGGCAACCGATCGCCCGTCAATGTCCAACAACATCAGCGAGGCCGCGCCAATCTCTTCGACAAAGGAAATCAGGCGCTGGGTCGAACGGCTGAAATCGTCGCTCTGAAGCGCGCCGATCAGCGTCTGGTCGCTGGCCAGCAACTGCGGCACGATGGCATTGCGGCGCAGTTCGCTCAGCAGGTTGCCGCCGTACAGGGCCAGCCGCAACTCGGCCCGGCTGCGGGTTGTGTCGGTAAAGCGGCTGGTCAGAAGGCCATTGGTCACCGAAACCGTCGCCGCCGCCACGATCAGCACAACCCCAAGCGCCATCCGCAAACGCCAGCCCGTCGATGCCCCGCGTGACCGGATCACTGCCGGCGGCGGCGCGGTGTCAGCAGAATTGGGATCGTGCGATGCCGTCATGATGCCAATTTAGAGGCCCGAAGCGCCATGCTCAAGTCACGCCGTCTCCAACGCGCCCGTCAATGCGCGGAACAACGCCGCCCCGTCGGTGCCTCCATGACCGGCATCTGCGGCCCGCTCGGGGTGTGGCATCATGCCCAGCACCCGGCGGTTCTGCGACAGGACCCCGGCAATATCATCCAGCGAGCCGTTGGGATTGTCGCAATAGGTAAAGGCGATCCGATCCTGATCGTGCAACTCGGCCAGCACGTTATCATCGGCAAAGTAATTGCCATCGTGATGCGCAACCGGGATGTCGATCACCTGACCCGCCTCATATCCGCAGGTAAAATCCGAAGCGCTGGTCTGCACCTTGAGTTCCACACTCCGGCAGACATATTTCAAACCGGCATTGCGCAGCAACGCGCCCGGCAACAGTCCCGTCTCGGTCAATACCTGAAAGCCGTTGCACACACCAAACACATAGCCACCCCGCCCGGCATGATCCGCCACCGCCCGGCAAATCGGAGACTGCGCGGCAATCGCCCCGCACCTCAGGTAATCGCCGTAGGAAAAACCACCGGGAATGCCAACAATATCAATGCCCTGCGGCAGTTCCGTATCCTTGTGCCAGACCATCACCACCTCGGCCCCGGCGGCTTTGAGCGCCACGGCCAGATCACGGTCACAATTGGAACCGGGAAAGACGACAACGGCGGCCCTCATCCCAGCATCTCGACGCTGTAGGACTCGATCACCGTATTGGCCAACAGCTTTTCACACATCTCGGCCACATCCGCCTCGCTGGCCCCGTCTTCCAGCTCCAGGTCAATCACCTTGCCCTGGCGCACGCCCCTGACCTTGTCAAAGCCCATCGCCCCCAGCGCGTGGCGCACCGCCGCTCCCTGCGGATCAAGAACCCCAGTCTTCAACATCACATGAACCCGTGCTTTCATCACTTCGTCCCCAACCTTACTTCAACAAACCGACCCCGGCTTCTTCTCGTCATAAATACTCAAATTCCACCCGTTCGACCGAACCCAGGGCTCAGTTGATCAGCGTCGGCTTTTGCGGCGCGGTCTTGGGCAATACGCCCAGCCGCCTTGCCACTTCGGAATAAGCATCCGACAGATCGCCCAGATCGCGCCGGAACACATCCTTGTCGAGCTTGCGACCGGTCTCGATGTCCCACAGCCGACAGCTATCGGGGCTGATCTCGTCCGCCACGATCAGACGCTGGAAATCACCGTCATAGACCCGGCCTATCTCGATCTTGAAATCAACCAACTTGATGCCAACCGCGTACATCACGCCGCTAAGGAAATCATTGACCCGCAGCGCCAGGCTTAAAATGTCATCCATATCCTGCTGGCTGGCCCAGCCGAAGGCGGCGATATGCTCTTCCGCCACCAGCGGATCACCAAGGGAATCATCCTTCAGGCAATATTCGACAATCGGCCGGGGCAATTGCGTGCCCTCTTCAATCCCCAGCCGCTTGCTCATGGTGCCGGCAGCAAAGTTGCGCACGATGATTTCCAGCGGAATGATCTCGCAGCTGCGCACCAGTTGTTCGCGCATGTTCAGACGCTTCAGGAAATGCGTCGGCACGCCGATGGTGTTCAGACCGGTCATGAAGTATTCGCTCAGGCGATTGTTCAGCACACCCTTGCCGTCAATCACTTCTTTCTTCTCGGCGTTGAAGGCGGTGGTGTCATCCTTGAAATACTGTACCACCGTGCCCGGCTCGGGGCCTTCATACAGAATTTTGGCCTTGCCTTCATAGATCTTCTTGCGCCGCGCCATGGAATGCCTTTCGGGGATGGCGGGCCGGAAAACATCCCCGGCCCCTTGACGTTCTCTTACTGCAAGGGGCCAGCTATGCAAAGACCCAGTGTCGCAAACGGTGCGCGCCCCCTTGCCCTTGGCCCGCCAGAGCGGCATATCACATGTGTAAACAGGCGATTCAAAGGGGCGGACCCAATGACCACATTCGATAACCGCGAAAACGCGTTTGAAAACAAATTTGCCCATGACGAGGAAATGCAGTTCCTGGCCCGGATGCGCCGGAACCGGTTCATGGCCGTCTGGGCCTCGGCGCTGAAAGGTGATTCCGTCGAAGCTGCGCGCAGCTTTGGTCAGGAACTGGTGCACACGGACCTGCAACACACCAGCGAAGACGACGTTGTGGCAGCTGTCTCCGGATATCTGGGCAACCTGTCGGACGAAGCGACGATCAAAGCCAAAATGTCGGAACTGCTGTCCGAGGCCAAGCACCAGATCATCTCGGAAGAAAAGTGACCGGACTGGCGCTTACCTCATAAAGATCGTGAGTTTTTTTGATTTGCCGCACGCCCCCGTCTGTGACAGACGGGGGCCTGTTTCATGCGTGCCAACGCAGCGACTTCATTCAGGATACCCCCTATGACCAACGCCTTTTCCGCCATGCTGGAAACCCACGATGTCATCCTTGCGGATGGGGCGACGGGCACCAACCTGTTCAATGCCGGGCTTCAGGCCGGCGACCCGCCCGAATTGTGGAACACCGATCAGCCGGCCAAGATCCGCGCGCTGTATCAGGGCGCGGTATCGGCCGGCAGTGACCTGTTCCTGACCAACACGTTTGGCGGCAACGCCTCGCGGCTGAAACTGCACGGTGCCGAACGGCGGGTGCGTGAATTGAACCGCGTCGGGGCCGAACTGGGCCGCGAGGTGGCCGACAAGGCAGGCCGCAAGATCGTGGTGGCCGGTTCGGTCGGGCCAACCGGCGAGATCATGCAACCGGTCGGCCCCCTGTCGCACGAACTGGCGGTCGAGATGTTTCACGAACAGGCCGACGGGTTGAAAGAGGGCGGCGCTGACGTGGCCTGGCTGGAAACCATCAGCGCCCCGGAAGAATTCCGCGCCGCCGCCGAAGCCTTCGGTCTGGCCGGTCTGCCCTGGTGCGGCACGATGAGCTTTGACACCGCCGGGCGCACGATGATGGGGATGACCTCAAGCGACATGGTAAAGATGATCGACGAGCTGGACAATCCGCCGCTGGCGTTTGGGGCCAATTGCGGCACCGGTGCCTCGGACATCCTGCGCACGGTTCAGGGGTTTGTGGCGCAGGGCACCGAATGCCCGTTGATTTCCAAGGGCAACGCCGGCATCCCGAAATACGTCGACGGGCATATCCATTACGATGGCACGCCCGAGTTGATGGCCGATTACGCGGTGATGGCGCGCGACAGCGGCGCGCGGATCATCGGCGGTTGCTGTGGCACCATGCCCGAGCACCTGACCCGGATGCGCGATGCGCTGGACAGCCGCCCGCGCGCAGAGCGGCCGACACTGGAACAGATCACCGAAGCCCTGGGCGGTTTCAGCTCCGCCTCGGATGGCACCGGCGACGCGCCGGCCCCCGAACGGCGCAGCCGCGGGCGTCGTCGGCGCGGCTGAGCCTATAGCCTTTCGACTTAATTTTGAGCCAGAATTTCCGCCGAACCCGTTTGGAAAGCAAACGCTGCCTCGACGGCAATTCTGATGCGCTTTTTTTAACGATAGGTCGAAAGGCTTTTAGCGGTCGGTGCGATGCCCGTGGATATGTTTACGCAGCTTTGACGGCCCGGCCTTCTTGCGCCCCTTATAGGGGTTTTTGTCCGACTGCGAGCGCAGGAACAGACGAATCGGCGTGCCCGGCATGTCGAAATCCGTGCGCAACCCGTTGACCAGATAGCGCGAATAGCTGGCCGGCATCTTGTCGGGATGGCTGCACATCACCACAAACCCCGGCGGGCGTGATTTGGCCTGGGTCATATAGCGCAGCTTGATCCGCTTGCCCTGCGGTGCCGGCGGCGGGTGCTGCTCGAGCATGCCAATCAGCCAGCGGTTCAGCGCCGCCGTGGGTATCCGGCGGTTCCACACCTCATAGGCGTGCATGATCGCATCCTGCAACCGGTCCAGCCCCCGGCCCGTCTTGGCCGACACAGTCACCAGAGGCGCGCCGCGCAACTGCGGCAAAAGCCGCTCAAAGCTCTCGCGCAGATCGCGCAGTTTCTGTTGCTTCTCTGGCTCGATGTCCCATTTGTTGACCGCGACAACGACGGCGCGCCCCTCGCGTTCGGCCAGATCGGCAATGCGCAGATCCTGTTGTTCAAACGGGATCGCCGCGTCCAGCAGGACCACCACCACCTCGGCGAACTTGACCGCCCTCAGCCCGTCGCCGACCGACAGTTTTTCCAGCTTTTCCTGCACCTTGGCCTTGCGACGCATACCAGCGGTGTCAAATATCCGCATCGGCACAGGCACGCCATCCGACCCCGCCCAGGAGGTGCGCAGCGAGATCGCGTCGCGCGTGATACCGGCCTCGGGACCGGTCAACAGCCGGTCTTCACCCAGTATCTGGTTGATAAGCGTGGATTTTCCGGCATTGGGCCGGCCTACAACGGCAACCTGTAGCGGTTTGGCCTCGGTTGGGGCGGCGTAGGCTTCGTCCCCGTCTGTTTCCTCGGACAGCGCTATGTCGGTCTCGGGCGCGTCCTCGTCGGTGCGTGAGGCGAACTCATCGGCCAGCGGCATCAGCTGCGCATACAGGTCGTTCAGACCTTCGCCATGTTCCGCCGACATGCGGATCGGCTCACCCAGACCCAGCGAATAGGCCTCGATCATTCCGGCATCGGCGGCCGATCCTTCGCCCTTGTTGCCCGCCAGAATGACATGCGCCGAACGCTTGCGCAGGATTTCGGCGAAAACCTGATCAGTGGGCGTCACACCGGCGCGCGCGTCGATCATGAACAGGCAGATGTCGGCCATATCAACCGCCCGTTCGGTCAAACGGCGCATGCGGCCCTGAAGGCTGTCGTCCGTGACCTCTTCCAGACCCGCCGTGTCGATCACGGTGAATCGCAAATCGCCCAGCCGCGCCGCGCCTTCGCGCAGATCACGCGTCACGCCGGGCTGGTCGTCGACCAGGGCCAGGCGCTTGCCGACAAGGCGGTTGAACAGGGTGGATTTGCCCACATTCGGGCGGCCCACAATGGCAAGGGTAAAGGACATCGGGTTAACTTTCGAGAACGTGAACCGCCCCCTTAAACCATCTTGGCCCTATCGGAAAGCGTGCAATTTGCCATCCGCGCCGACAACGTAAAGCGTGCTGCCCGCCACCACCGGCCCGGTCGAGGCCCCGCCGGGTACCGCAACCGATGCCGTCAGGCGGCCATCCTCGGGGGCAAAGAAGCGGATAACCCCGTCGCCGGAGGGCACGATCACCCGCCCGCCCGCCAGAACCGGCCCGTATTGCGCGTAGGATTTCCCGCGTTTGCGCGGCTTGTCCCTGACGTTGCCAGGCAGGTCCACCGCCCAGATCGTGCGCCCGTCCGAGGCGTTCAGACGTACCAGATGGCCAGAGTCCGAGACCAGAAACAAGTTGCCGCCAACCGGCCAGACCGGACCAAGCGCGCCCTCGTCCGTGGTCCACAGCCGTCCTCCCAGGTCCGTGGCAAGGGCCACGGTGCGGCCCGAATGATTGCCTACATAAACCGTGCCGCCAACCACCACCGGGCTGCCGGTGATGTCACCGATCCGCGAGCGGGCCACGCCTTTGCGCAGCCCCGCGACACTGGCCGACCAGCGGCGTAAACCGCCGCGCCGGAACGTAGCAACCAGATCGCCCGAGCCAAAGGCAAACACCACCAGATCGCCGGCAATCGCCGGGGCCGGCGCGCCCAGTACGTTGGACACCGACGGGGTGGCCTCGATCTGCCAGGCGATGCGCCCGGTCTTGGTCTCGATCGCCCAGCCGGTTTCATCGCCGGCCACCAGATAGATCAGCCCATCCTGCACCAGAGGTTGGCCGCTGCCGGTCGCCTCAAGCCGTTGCTGCCAGCGGATCGCGCCGGTCTTGGCGTCCAGCGCGCTGAGCAGGCCAAAGCCGCTCGAAACATAAAGCGTGCCCTTGTCATAGGCCATGCCACCGCCGGTTGCCTGCCCCTCGGCATCGCCGGCCGGGACCAGATCAGTGCTCCAGGCCAGAGTGCCCGACGGGGTGACACCCGAGGCACGCGCACCGCTGTCCAGCGTATAAATCAACCCGCCGGCAACCACCGGATCGGCGGTGATCCGGGCCCGGCGCTCATCGCCCGTACCAATCGACACCGACCAGATCAGCTGAGGTGTGGCGCGCAGGGCCGGATGGGCAACCCGGTGACCGGGCGAGCCAAAGGATTGTGTCCAGTCGCGATTGGCGCTTTGGGCCGGCAGGCGGATCGGGCTTGAGGTGTTTTCAACAACGCCCACATCTTCGCCCGGCGCGCGAATGTCTTCACGCTCGCCCGGCAGGATGACTTCTTTCTCGGCGCAGGCGACCAGCGCCAGAAGCGCGCCGCCACACAGCAGGGAAACCCCCGCACGAAAAGGGGAAAACGATCTGTTCATCTGCCTCTGCCTGCCTTCCTCATTGGTCCCGTATGCGCCGGTTTGCCTGCCCCGTTGACTGGCCCCCTGACTGGCCCGTTCGGACGGTGTCAGCCCCGAATTAACCCTGAATGCCGCTCCTGACATTGGGCACGCCACCCAGCGCCACAATCACTTGTGAGACACGCCGTTGCAAGTCCGCGCTGACCTCGGCGTCCTGAAGGATGGCCTGAAGGCGGGCGATGGCCGGTTCGGCCTGGCCTTCGGAAATATCAATCAGCGCCAATTGTTCCTCGGCCAACAGACGCAGCGGTTTGCCGGCCTGTGCCAGCGCCTCGAATTGCAGGCGCCGCTCGGGCTCGGGCAAGGTTTCGCCCTGCAACGTCAGCGCCTTGAAACTGGCGATCTGGCGGTAGATCTCGGGCAGATCACCGTTGCGCGCAACCGCATTCAGCCCGGCCACGGCCTGGGGCACCTGATCCGAATTGGCCTGTGCGGCCGAAACCATGAATTGCAGCACCGCCGCGCCGCGTGGCGTTTCGGCGGTGATCTTCGACAGGCTTTCAGCCCGGCCCGCCGCATCGTTCACGGCCAGGGCGGAAATGATGTCGTCGCCCAGTTGCTCGGCTACGGCGCGGGCAACGGCCTTGCGGTATTCGTTGTAAGACGCCCCGCCAACGATCAGGATGATCGCCACGACCGCGATCCAGCCATAGCGCTTCATCAGCGCAAAAAGATGGTCGCGGCGAACCTCTTCGGTCACCTCGTCGATGAATGTGTCTGTGTCGCTCATGCCCTGCCCCCGATATCCGGCCTCTTGTGGCCAACTACGGGCCGAATTGCCCTCTATTAGCCTGCCTGCCTTGCCAAGCCAAGTGGTGCCAAAGCCGTAATTGCCCTGCACTTGTGCAATTTCCGCAAGAATTGTATTCTGAACCGGTCGGTTTGGCATGGACAACGCGCAAATGAATCTTATGTCAGTCCTTAGACTGACATAGTTTTCCCGGGCCGATCTGACATTTTGGAAAGGCGCATTATGCGATTGATATCCTTGCTCACCGCTGTTCTGGTGGTTGGCTTTTTATATTTTGCAGTGTTCGAACGTGATGCGTTGCTGGCTTTTGCGCGTGGGGAACCCGGCCAGGCCGGCCAGACCGGGCAGTCGCCCGACGTCACGGCACCCGACCAGACACAGCTTGCCGCTCAGGATATTTCTCAGGCGAGAATCGCGGTTGTTGCCCTGCGCTCCAGTGCCCGGACCATCGACAGCGCGGTTGTCCTGCGCGGCCAGACCGAAGCCGCGCGCCAGGTCGAAGTGCGCGCCGAGACCTCGGCCGTCGTCATATCCGAACCATTGCGAAAAGGGGCCTTCGTCGAACAGGGTGCCTTGCTGTGCCAACTTGAGCCCGGCACCCGCGAGGCCGTATTGGCCGAGACCCGCGCCCGTCTGAGCGAGGCCAAAAGCCGGGTGCCCGAATCCCGCGCCCGTCTTGAGGAAGCCAAGGCACGGCTGGAAGAGGCGCTGATCAACGACAATGCGGCGCAAAAGCTGGCCCAGGGCGGCTATGCTTCGGAAACCCGTCTGAAATCGACCCAAGCCGCCGTGCGCGCCGCCGAAGCGGCGATTGCATCGGCGGAATCGGGGCTGGAGGCATCCGCGTCGGGAATCGAGGCCGCCGCCGCCCTGGTTGCCGCCGCCAAGCGCGAGATTGACCGGCTAACCATCACCGCGCCGTTTCAGGGCCTGCTGGAATCCGATACCGCCGAGCTGGGGGCATTTTTGCAGCCCGGATCGCTTTGTGCCACGGTGATCCAGCTCGATCCGATCAAGCTGGTTGGTTATGTGCCCGAAACGGAAGTGAACCGGGTCCGGGTCGGTGCGCTGGCCGGGGCGGAACTGGCTTCGGGTGAACAGGTTCAGGGCCAGGTGATTTTCCTCAGCCGCTCGGCCGATCCGACCACCCGCACGTTTCTGGTGGAAATATCGGTGGCCAACCCGGATCTGAAAATCCGCGACGGCCAGACGGCAGCGATCCTGATTGCCTCGGACGGCGCATCGGCGCACCGGTTGCCGCAATCGGCGCTGACGCTGAACAATGACGGCCAGCTGGGGGTACGCATCGTCGATCAGGACAATATCGTCCAGTTCCGCGCCGTGCGTCTGGTGCGCGACGATGTTGACGGGATCTGGGTGACCGGCCTGCCCGAACAGGCCGGCGTGATTATCGTCGGTCAGGACTTTGTCACGGCAGGTGTTGAAGTGAACCCGACCTGGCGTGAGACGTTGCAATGACCGGCATCGTGTCCTGGGCCGCGTCACGCGCCCGGATGATCCTGGCCTTCATCGCCATCACCCTGCTGGTTGGCGGCTTTGCCTATTCCGGCCTGCCCAAAGAGGGTGAACCGGACATCCAGATACCGGGACTGTTCATCTCGGTGCCCTTCCCCGGCATTTCCGCCGAAGACAGCGAAAGCCTATTGGTCAAGGTGATGGAAACCGAACTGGCCGATCTGGACGGGCTGGAAAAGATGTCGGCCAGCGCCGCCGAGAATTTTGCCGGGATATATCTGGAGTTCGAATTCGGCTGGGACAAGACCGCCACCATGGCCGATGTGCGCGATGCGATGAACGCCGCCCAGGGCGATTTCCCCGACGGGGCCGAGCAGTACGAGATCACCGAGATCAACTTTTCCGAATTTCCCATCGTCATCGTCAACCTGACCGGGGCGGTGCCCGAACGCACCATGGCGCGCATCGCCAAGGATTTGCAGGACCGGTTCGAATCTCTCGACGCAGTGCTTGAGGCCGGCATCGCCGGCAACCGCGACGAGATGCTGGAAGTGGTGATCGACCCGCTGCGCCTTGAGGCCTACAACGTCACCGCACTGGAACTGATCAATGTGGTGCGCAACAACAACCAGTTGATCGCCGCCGGCGAGATCGAGACCGATCAGGGCACGTTTTCGGTCAAGATCCCGTCGTCGTTTGACGAACCGCGCGATGTTTACAACCTGCCGGTCAAGGTCAACGGCGACCGGGTGGTGACATTGGGCGAGTTGGCCGAGATCAACTTTACCTTCGAGGACCGCAAGGGCACCGCGCGTTTCAACGGCGAAAACACCGTGGCGTTGCAGGTGGTCAAGCGCAAGGGATACAACCTGATCGACACGGTCGACCTGATCAAGACAACCATCGCCGACACCCGCGCCACCTGGCCGGCCGAGTTGCAGGCAGCGGTTCAGATCGGCACCTCGAACGACCAGAGCCGGGTTGTCGGCTCGATGGTGCGCCAGCTTGAGGGGTCGGTTCTGACGGCTGTGGCGCTGGTGATGATCGTGGTGCTGGCCGCCCTTGGCAGCCGGGCGGCGTTGCTGGTGGGCTTTGCGGTACCGACATCGTTCCTGTTGTGCTTTGGCTTGCTGGCGCTGATGGGTGTTAGCATTTCCAACATCGTCATGTTCGGGCTGATCCTGTCGGTCGGGATGCTGGTGGACGGGGCGATCGTGATCGTTGAATACGCCGACAAGCGCATCAAGGCCGGCGTCGGCCCGATGCACGCCTATGTCGAGGCGGCCAAGCGCATGTTCTGGCCCGTTATGTCATCCACCGGCACCACGCTATGCGCCTTTCTGCCAATGCTGTTCTGGCCCGGTGTGCCGGGGCAGTTCATGGGCATGTTGCCGGTCACGCTGATCTTTGTGCTCAGCGCCTCGCTGGTGGTGGCGCTGATCTATCTGCCGGTGATGGGCGGCGTGACCGGGCGCATGTCACGGGTGTTTGGCAATATCTCGGACGCGATGCGGGCGCATCTGCCCTGGGTGGTGCGCGCGGCGCTGGTGCCGCCGGCGATGTACGCGATGTTCCTGGGGGCGATGCAAATGCTGAACCCGGCCTATCTGCTGCCGGAAGGCGCGGTTCCGGGGCTGGTGGGCCTGCTGGCTGGCGCGGCGCTGTTTATCTTCGGCGCGTTCTCGGCCTCGGTCACTCTGGGTGCGGCACGGATCGAACGCGCCGGAACCAAGGTCAGCGCCGGCCATCGCCACACGCCGTTTGGTCTGTTGATCCGGTTCATCACCGGCAATCCGGTCATGCCTGTCGTCGCACTTGGCCTGGTGTTTGCCGGCGTGTTCTTTGTCGGGTTTGTGCTGTTTCCGGCCAATTCCCGCGGCGTCGAATTTTTTGTCAACGCTGAGCCGGAACAGGGTACGGTCTATGTCCGTGCGCGCGGCAATCTGTCGTTGATGGAAGCCGACGACATGGTCAAGCAGGTCGAGGCGGTGATTATCGACCACCCGGCAGTGATCAACCTGTTTGCCTTTGCCGGCGATGGCGGGCTGAACACCGGCGGACCGGGCCAGCGGGGGCCGTCCGATACCGTGGGTCAGGTCCAGTTCGAATTCATCCCCTGGGAGGATCGCCCGACCGCGCGCGAACGCTGGTTCTTTGGCCTGCTGGAACGCGACGTGTCGGCCCCGGCCTATGGCGGCGACCTGGTGATCAGCGACCTGAACCGGGAACTGGCCAAACTGCCGGGCTTCGAAGCCGAGATCGTCGCCCTGGAACAGGGGCCGGGATCGGGCAAGGAGGTGCAATTGCGCCTCAAGGGCAATGACTGGGAAGACCTGACCGAAGCCACCGGGATCGCCCGCGCAAAGTTCGAGGAAACGCCGGGGCTGATCCTGATCGAGGACACGCTGCCCCTGCCCGGCATCGACTGGCAGATCGACGTGGACGTGGCCAGGGCGGGCCGGTTCGGGGCCGATGTGGCGACGGTGGGCGCGATGGTGCAACTGGTCACGCGGGGTATCCTGCTGGATACGATGCGGGTCGACAGTTCGGATGAAGAAATCGAGATCCGCGTGCGCCTGCCGCGCCAGGATCGGGTGCTGAGCACGCTGGATTCCCTCAAGGTGCGCACCCACGACGGGCTGGTGCCGCTGTCAAATTTCATCACCCGCCAGCCGGTTTCCAAGCTGGCCGAGATCAAACGGGTCGATCAGCAGCGCTATTTCGACGTCAAGGCGGATGTGGCCACGGGGCTGTTCAAGATCGTCACCGACGCGCCAGGAACCGAAAACAACCTGGCGGTTGTGCGGCGCATGCCGGACGGCAGCCCGCCAGCCGAAGAGCTGCTGAGCACGGCGGCGGGCGCGCAATACGCTCTGGTCACGCTGACCGGGGCAGACCAGACCGGCGAGGTGCGCGACGCCCTACAGTCGAGTGACGCAAGGATCGTGCCAATCAATGCCAACGAACGCATCGCGCTGCTGGACACGTGGCTGGAAACCAGCCCGTTCGCCGCTTCGGTCGATGGGCAATGGGCCGGCGATCAGGAAGATCAGGCCGAAAGTGCCGACTTTCTCAGCAAGGCGTTTCTGGGGGCGCTGGGGCTGATGTTCATCATCCTGCTGGCGCAGTTCAACAGCTTTTACAACTCGGTTCTGGTGCTGATGGCGGTGGTGACATCCACCACCGGCGTGCTGATCGGCATGATGGTGATGCAACAGCCGTTTTCGATCATCATGACCGGCACCGGCATTGTGGCGCTGGCCGGGATCGTGGTGAACAACAACATCGTGCTGATTGACACCTATCAGGAATACGCCGGCTATATGCCCCGGATCGAGGCCATCGTGCGCACCGCCGAGGCCCGTATCCGCCCGGTTCTGCTGACCACCTCGACCACCATGGCGGGGCTTGCGCCGATGATGTTCGGGCTTAGCCTGGATTTCATCGGCGGCGGCTATACCGTCGATTCGCCCACATCGCTGTGGTGGAAGCAGCTGGCAACGGCGGTGGTTTTCGGCCTTGGGATCGCAACGATACTGACCCTGGTCGTCACGCCGTCATTCCTGGCACTGCGGGTCTGGGCCGGCACCTATGCCATGTGGATCGGACGCCTGCTGGCGCGGCTGACGGCGGGGCGGTCGTCACGGATTGCCCGCGACCTGGCGCTGCGCCGCTCGGCCCGCAAGCTGAAAGCAACCGAGATCATCTGGGAAGAGGTGCCGGGCAAGGCCCGGGCGGCGGAACCGGATGCGGACCAGACCGATCGGCCCGATCCCGGACCATCCCTGCCGGGGTCGCTGAAGGCAGCGGAATAGGCCCGGAGGCGCAGAGACAGGCGCAGAGACAAGAGGTTGCCAGATGAAAGCGGTGCTGAGCGATAGGTACGGATCCCCCGATGGTCTGGAGATCGCGCAGGTGCCCGACCCGGTTCCGGGAGAGGGCGAGGTTCTGATCCGGGTGCATATGGGAACGGTTACGCGCACCGATTGCGGCATGTTGCGCGGACATCCGTTTTTCGCGCGTCTGGTCACCGGCCTGATCCATCCCAAAATCACCATTCTCGGGCTCGATCTTGCCGGCACCGTCGAACAAACCGGCCCCGGCGTGACCCGGTTCCAGCCGGGCCAGCGTGTCTTTGGCCTGTCGCCCGAGCGGTACGGAGCGCATGCCGAGTTATTGTGCCTGCCCGAAACCGCGCCAGTTGCGCTGATCCCCGAGGGAGTTCGGCTTGAGGAGACGGTGCTGTGCGAAGGTGCCTGGTATGCCAACACCAACCTTGCGGCCTTTGATCTGAAACCGGGGCAAAAGATTTTGATCTATGGCGGGTCCGGCGCGATTGGATCGGCGGCGGTGCAACTTGCCAAGTTCTATGGCGGCGAGGTAACGGCCGTTGTCGGCCCGCAGCATCTGGAACTGGCGGCGGCGTTGGGGGCGGATCACGTCATCGACTATACAGCCGGGGACTTCACCCAGACAAAGGAGCGGTTTGATTTCGTGTTTGACGCGGTTGGCAAGGCCGCGTTTTTCCGGTGCCGAAAGCTGTTGAAACCGGATGGGGTTTATGCCGCGACCGATCTTGGGCCGTGGGGTCAGAATGTCATCATGCCACTGTTGCACAGGCGGCGCAGGCGTGGTCGAAGGGCGATCTTTCCGTTTCCGGTGGCCAGCCCGTCAGTTGTGACTTTCATTAAGGCGCGGCTGGAGGCCGGGGATCTGCGCGGAGTGTTCGACCGGACCTATCCGCTGGAGGATATCGCCGAGGCCTATCGTTATGTGGAAACCGCGCAAAAGACCGGAATTGTCCGGCTGGCGATTTCTTCCGGGGTGGCAGACGGCGGCCAGCCGCTTCGCGCCCCTTAAGGGGCTTGTCGCAACAGACCGTGTGTTCCGAGAAGGCCCTGACAGGGGCCGCCGAGGAAGCCCGGGTCAGGCCGCGTCCGCATCCATCTGCTGGCGGTTCCACAGATGCGCATAGCGCCCGTGCGCTGACAACAACGCGTCATGGGTGCCGCGTTCGACGATCTCACCCGCTTCCAGCACGATGATCTGATCGGCCTCGGCGATGGTCGAAAGGCGGTGGGCGATGGTTATCACCGTGCGCCCGATCCCGGCGCGGGTCAGCGCGCCCTTGATTTCCTGTTCGGTATCGCTGTCCAGCGCGCTGGTGGCTTCGTCCAGCAACAGGATGGCGGGGTCTTTCAGCAGGGTGCGGGCAATGCCCACCCGCTGTTTCTCGCCGCCCGACAGCTTCAGCCCGCGTTCGCCCACCGCCGTGTCGTACCCCTCGGGCAACCCGACGATAAAGTCGTGAATCTGCGCGTCGCGCGCCGCCTGTTCGATCTCGTCCTGGGTTGCCCCGTCGCGCCCGTAGGCGATGTTGTAGCGGATCGTGTCGTTGAACAGCACCGTGTCCTGCGGCACCACGCCGATGGCCTCGTGCAGGCTGGACTGGGTCACGTCGCGGATATCCTGCCCGTCGATCTTGAGCGCGCCGCCGGTCACATCGTAGAACCGGAACAACAACCGCCCGATGGTCGATTTGCCCGACCCGGTCGCCCCGACAATCGCCACCGTTTGCCCGGCCGGCACCGCAAGCGAGATGCCTTTGAGTATCTCGCGATCCGCGCCATAGCCAAAATGCACCCGGTCCAGTTCGATCCGCCCGCCATCCACCTTCAGGGCGGGCGCGCCGGGTTGGTCTGTGACCTCTGCCGGTTGTTCCAGCAGGTCGAACATTTCGCCCATGTCCACAAGGCTTTGGCGGATCTCGCGATAGACCGTTCCAAGGAAATTCAGCGGCACGGTGATCTGCACCATATAGGCGTTGACCATTACGAAATCGCCCACCGTCAGCGTGCCGTCCTGCACGCCAAGTGCTGCCAGAACCATCACCCCGACCAGGCCGGCGGTGATCAGCACCGATTGGCCAAAGTTCAGGAACGCCAGCGAATACGACGTTTTCAGCGCCGCAGCCGCATAGGCGCGCATCGACACGTCATAGCGCGCCGCCTCGCGCTCTTCGGCGCTGAAATACTTGACGGTTTCATAATTCAGCAGGCTGTCGATGGCCTTTTGGTTGGCCTCGGTGTCGGAATCGTTCATCTGCCGGCGCAGCTTTACCCGCCATTCGGTGACGGTGAAGGTGAACCAGACGTAAAGCCCGATGGTCACGCTGACGATGACCAGATACCACACATCAAACAACACCGTCAGGATGATCCCCACCAGCGCCAGCTCCAGGATCAGCGGGCCGACACTGAACAGCATGAACCGCAGCAGGAATTCGACCCCCTTGACCCCGCGCTCAACGATCCGGCTGAGGCCCCCGGTCTTGCGGGTGATGTGATAACGCATGGACAGGCGGTGAATATGGCGGAAGGTTTCCAGCGCCAGCCGGCGCAGCGCCCGTTGCGCCACCGGGGCAAAGATCGCATCACGCAATTGCTGAAAGCCGACGGTCATCAGCCGCGCCATGCCATAGGCCACGGTCAGACCAACCGCCCCCAGCGCCAGCATCGGCACGCCTTCATCCGCCAGCGCATCGACCGCGCCCTTGTAAAGCACCGGCATATAGACCGCGATGATCTTGGCCAGCACCAGCATGGCCATCGACGCAACCACACGCCAGCGCACCCAGGCCGGATCGCGGGTCCACAGATAGGGGGCAACTTTACGGATGGTGCGCCAGCCCGAGCGTTGCTCGGACCGCGAAGAGGCACCTGTTGGCTGGGACATGCGCACTTCCTTGTCAGACCCGAACAATCAAACCCAAGAGATAGGCGCGCGCGCGCCCAATGACCAGAGGGTACGCACGTGGAAATTTCCTGGCAAACCTCACTCTGGGATGGTGAACACCTGACCCGGGTAAATCAGGTCGGGGTCGCGAATATCGGCGCGGTTGGCCTCGAAAACCCTGACGTACAATATCCCGTCACCATAGCGTTCGCGCGAAATCGCCCAAAGCGTGTCACCCTGCTGCACCGTCACCGCCCGGATCAGCGGCGTTTCGGCCTTCTTGCCTGCGGCGGTGTCGCCTTGTGCCACCTCAGCCTGATCGGGCGTCGGGCGCAACACTTCGGGTGATTCACGTTTGAACGGCGTTTCCAGACGGCTCAGGACATCGCCGGTCGTGTCCAGTTCGTCCAGACGAAGCGTGTAAATCCCCGGCACGACACCCTCGACATTGCCGGACCAGCGCCCGGCCTCGTCGGTCATCAGATCGGTCACCGCCCTGTTGTCCAGATAAACCCGCACGATGGATCGAATCTGCGCCCGCCCGCTGAGCTGTACCTCGCCTTCTTGCGAATAGCTGATCGTATCCAAGGCGATCTTGTCCATAACCTCGGGCACCGGCGCGCCCGATTGCAGCACTTCGACCCCATCCGCCCCGGCCCGCAAGACGGTCACAGGGGCAGGATCGGCCTTGGGTGCTGGATTCGTTTCTGTTGTGGTTTCTGTGGTCGCAACGTGAGCCGGGGCCGGTGATTGTACCTGTGCCGGCTCAGACCCCGTTTCGCTTGCCGGGGCTGCGGCAACAGGCTCGCTCGCGGCCTGTCTTTGCGTGTCGGGATTCTGGGCAACCGGGGCCGGCTGTACCGTTGCGGCGGCGTCTCCTCCGGAGCTTTGCAGTGGCCTGTCCAGGGGCTCTTTGACGGTATCCGTATTTGTGGCGGCACCCGATTCCGTCTTGGTCATCGCGATGGGTTCCGGTTCAGGCCGTGGGGCAGCCTCGGCAACTACGATTGCGCTGCGGGCATCCGGCTCAGCCTTGGTCTGTGCAATACCAGTTTCAGATGTCGCTGCGCTTTCGGTTCCAGCCCGTTCCGTCCTGGTCTGGGCAACCGGCATCGCGGTATCTGTACCAAGGGATTCGCCGGATTGGGTCGGCTCAGACGGTGCCGAAGACAGATCGCCTGGCACAGGCGTGGCCCCGGCTACATCCGTATCGGTCGGGACTTCCGTATCGGCCTGAGCAACCTGAGTTTCACTTGCAGCCCCGCCAGCGTCCCCTGCCTTCGGCTGGGCCTGAGCAACCTGCGATTCCGGTTCCGGATCTGTGCGCGGGGTCGGTGCCAGTACGATCTGATCATCCGCGGGCATCTGATCACCGTCCAGTTCGGCAATCATGCTCAGAACGCGGGCCGTGGTGCCGGGCGGGATCGACAGCAGGCTGACAAAGGCACCGCTGCGGTCCACAACTGTGCTGACCTGTTGCGCGCCATCAAGGTAAATGGTCACGCGACTGCCGGGCGTGCCGGTGCCGGCAATCACCGTATTGCCATCGGGGTCAACCCGCACGACGTCGAATTCCGGGGCCAGAAGCACGACAGCCGGAGCTGCCGGAGGCGTGGACCCGGCTTGCGCGGCAGGTTCTGGTGCCGGCTCGGATTTGTCGGCGACATCGTCCTGTGGCGCGGGGTCGCTTGTTTCGGCCGGTTCTGAGGCCGGTTCCGGGGCGCGGGCGGTGTCGGGCTGTGCCGCCGGTGCCGGCGCGACCTCCGGTTTCGGCCCGGACGTCAGAACGCCCGAGTAATACAAACCTCCCGCACCGATAGCCGCGGCAACACAACCACCTGCGATCCATCCCCACAGACCAAATCCGCCACCAGTGGCTCCTGCTGCCATCGTTTTACATCCCCAATTGTCCGATACGCCGCCGCACCGGTTGAGCGAGCTTGCCAGCCGCGCTATCAGGGGGTAATTATACGTGCCATGTCCCCCGACATCCTGGCGACTTCCCGCCGGCATCCTCTGTGAAAGGCCACCCATGACTGTCAAATCCGTGTGTGTGTATTGCGGATCGCGCGCCGGGGCAATGCCCGGCTTTGCCGCGGATGCGCAAACCCTTGGCCGGGCACTGGCCGGGGCCGGGTGGCGGCTGGTTTATGGCGCGGGCGATGTCGGTCTGATGGGCGAGGTGGCGCGGGCGGCGCAAGGTGCGGGTGGCAGCACATTCGGGGTGATCCCGGCGCATCTGGCGGCGCGAGAGGTGGCCAAGACCGACCTCACGCGATTCGTCGTCACCGAAACCATGCACGAGCGCAAGAAGGTCATGTTCATGAATGCCGACGCGGTGGTGGTACTGCCCGGCGGGGCCGGGTCTTTGGACGAATTGTTCGAGGCGCTGACCTGGCGCCAGCTTGGGCTGCATGAAAAGCCGATCGTGGTGCTGAATACAGGCGGCTACTGGACCCCCCTGAAGGCGCTGATCGACCATGTGATCGACCAGGGCTTTGCCGACCCGTCGCTGGCCGGTTTCCTCGGCTGGGCCGAGACCCCCGATCAGGTGATGGACCAGTTGCGCACGGCTTTGGGCTGACACCACAGACGAACAAAGCCTGTCAGGGCTTGTTGGGGTTGCGGCCCTGACGCAATGAGGCCACCGAAAAGATGATCAGCGCGCCCCAGATCAGCGCAAAGGCAAGCCTGTGCCACGGGCCGAAAGGTTCGCCAAACAGCATCACGGCGATCAGGAACTGCATCGTCGGGTTGATATATTGCAACAATCCGATCGTCGCCAGCGATACCCTCCGGGCGGCATAGCTGAACATGATAAGCGGCAGCGCCGTCAGCGGCCCGGACAGGACCAGCAAACCGCTGTCCCATACCCCCTGACCAAATGCCCCCTGCCCGTGTCCGTGGTGCCAGATCAGGATCATCAGGCCGACAGGCAGAATGAACAGCAACTCGCAGGTCACCGACACGACCGGCCCAAGGGGCAGATCTTTCTTGATGGCGCTGTAAAACCCAAAGGACGTGGCCAGCACCAGCGATATCCACGGGGCCACCCCCAGCCCCCACGTCAGCAGCCCCACCGCCAGCGCCGCCAGCCCGACGGCCAGCCATTGCGCCTGTCCCAGCTTTTCGCCAAAGCCAAAGCGCCCGATCAGCACGGCCACCAGCGGAAAGATGTAATACCCAAGGCTTGCCTCGGTGGCCCGGTCAACCTGGATCGCGACGATGAACAGGAACCAGTTGGTCGAAATCATCACCGCTGCCAGCACGATCACCCCGACCCTGCGCCAGCTGTTCAGGGCTTTGCGAATTTCCCCCAGCCGCCCCTGAAGGGCCATAACGCCGGCAAAGAACACAAAAGACCACCCGGTCCGGTGCGCCATCACTTCGCTCGCCGGTATATGCGTCAGAACCTTGTAAAAAATCGGCGACACGCCCCAGACCAGACAGGCACCGATCATTGCCAGAACACCTTTGGTGGCGTCGCTCATTCATGCGCCTCCCGCGATGGCGGTGGCGCATGTTTCAGACCTGACATTACCGGGGACTGGCGACTTCAGTTGTCCGACCCCGCCTGTTCAGCCTCGATCTTGCGCCAGGCGGCGACATTCCGGTTGTGTTGTTCCAGCGTCGCGGCAAAGGCGTGACCGCCGGTGCCGTCAGCTACGAAGAACACGTAATCGGTGGCTTCCGGGTGCGCTGCCGCCTCAAGGCTGGCAACGCCGGGGTTGGCAATCGGCGTCACAGGCAACCCTTGAATAACATATGTATTCCATTCGGTTACCTTGCGAAGTTCACTTTGTTTCAACCCTCGCCCGAGAACCCTTTTGCCCTCGGTGACACCGTAAATCACCGTCGGGTCGGTTTGCAGCCGCATGCCCTTGTTCAGCCGGTTCACAAACACGCTTGAAACCTGCCCGCGCTCTCCGGCCACGCCGGTTTCCTTCTCGATGATCGACGCCAGAATCAACAGCTCTTGCGGGCTTTGCAACGGCAACCCGTCCTGGCGACCCTCCCAGGCCGCCGCGATCAGCAGTTGCTGTTTCTGCTGCATCTGCGCCAGCATATCCATGCGCTGCGCCCCCGGCACGACATCATAGGAATCCGGTGCCAGCATCCCCTCGGCCGGGATCTGCGCCACCTCGCCCTCAAGCATATCAAGCGACCTGAGCGCCTCGACGATCTGCCAGCTGGTGACGCCCTCGGCCATGGCGATGCGGTATCTTGTGTCACGCTCGGCGCGCACTTTGGTGTACGCGACCGGAGCCTCGCCCAGGGTCAGGTTGAACTCGGCCTTCTTGACGAATTCATTGGTCGTGGGATCCAGTTCGCGGACCTGCACCAGCGTTCGGGTCACACCAACCCGGTACACCACTTCGGTGCCACAGGTGCTGGCCCCGCCACGGGTCACCTGATCAACGATCCCGGCCATCGACGTGCCGGGCCGGACCAGAAAGCTGCCGGCTTTCAGCTTGCCGGACTTTTCGGAGTAATCCGCGCCGATCCGGAAAATTGACGCATTGCTGACTGCCCCGGCCGCTTCCAGATCGCGGCTGACACGGGCCATGGTCGACCCGCTTTTGACCCGCAAACAGATCGCCTCGTCAAGCGGGCCCTCGGCGGTGTACTGCCCCTTGCCCCACAGGATCAGCCCGGCCATCAGGAACAGGATCACCGCCAGAAAGGTAATCATGTTGGACGCAAGCGCGCGCCACATCACTTGACCTTCCCGAACACGACGCTGGCATTGGTGCCGCCAAAGCCGAACGAATTCGACAGGGCCACGTCAATGTTGCGCTTGCGCTTGGCATTTGGGGCCAGATCAACCGGCGTTTCGACCGCCGGATTGTCCAGATTGATGGTCGGCGGGGCCACGGAATCGCGAATCGCCAGGATCGAGAATATCGCCTCGATCGCCCCGGCCGCGCCCAACAGATGCCCGGTGGACGACTTTGTCGACGACATCGTCACCTGTCCGGCCGCATCACCCATCAACCGCTCGACCGCACCCAGTTCGATCGTGTCGGCCATGGTGCTGGTGCCGTGCGCGTTGATGTAATCCACATCCTGCGGTTCCAGCCCGGCATTGGTCAGTGCGGCCCGCATCGACCGCTCGCCACCCTCGCCCGTCGGCGACGGGGCCGTGATATGATAGGCGTCGCCCGACATGCCATAGCCCAGAACTTCGGCATAAATCTTGGCCCCGCGTGCCTTGGCGTGCTCGTATTCTTCCAGAACCACGATCCCGGCCCCTTCGCCCATCACGAACCCGTCGCGGTCCTTGTCATAGGGGCGGCTGGCCGCTTTGGGATCATCGGCATATTTGGTGCTCAGTGCCTTGCTGGCGTTGAACCCGGCAATCCCGATCTCGCAAATCGCGGCTTCGGCCCCGCCGGCGATCATCACATCGGCATCGCCATGCTGGATCAGTCGGCTGGCATCGCCAATGGCGTGCGCGCCAGTGGAACAGGCGGTCACAACCGAATGGTTCGGACCTTTAAAGCCGAAGCGGATGCTTACCTGCCCGGAAATCAGGTTGATCAGCGCGCCGGGGATAAAGAACGGCGAGACCCGGCGCGGGCCGCGTTCCTTGATCAGGATGGCAGTATCAGCAATCGAGCCAAGCCCGCCAATGCCCGACCCGATCAAAACGCCGGTACGCAGCAAATCCTCTTCGGCATCGGGCTTCCAGCCGGCGTCGGTGACGGCCATCTCGGCGGCGACAAGGCCGTAAAGAATGAAATCGCCGATCTTGCGCTGTTCCTTGGGGGCCAGCCAGGCATCGGGATCAAACGTACCGTCCGAGCCATCGCCGCGCGGCACCTCGCAGGCATAGGTCGTGCCTACGCCGCTTTCCTTGGCGTCAAACAAGGTGATCGGCCCGGCCCCGGACTGACCGTCCAACAGCCTTGACCAGGTTTCCTCGACCCCGCATGCCAGCGGTGTAACCAACCCCAGCCCTGTGACAACAACTCTGCGCATGCTCTGCCCTCTTGCCTTATCTCATTGGGCAATGCTCTTACCGCGCCGAAGGGGATGGGGGCAAGGGGCGAGCATGGCGGCAACCGGCACGATATTGCCCGTAGCGCAAAGCCCGCCGCACCAGCAATCCTGCGATCCGTTTAGCGCCCCTTAGCGCCGCCTTACCGCCGCCTTACCACCCAAGTCCCGGACGCCCAAAGGCTTTAGCGCGACCCTGGTGGGCCGTCCCGTCGCAGCAGGATAACCGGGTTCCCGTCAATATCGGCGTGACGTATCACCCGGTATCCCAACCGGTCCGCCAACCGGCGCGACGGTTGATTGTCCTCGTCCATCATCGCCACCAGCGGGCCGGGAATCACCCGGTCGAACCAGTCATGCGCCGCGCCGGCGGCCTCGGCTGCCAGACCCCGGCCATGGGCGTCTGGCGTTAGAATCCAGCCGGCCTCGGGGAGGGAATCAAAATCCTCTCCCATGCCTCTTGCGGCGTAGAAAAATCCTGTCTGGCCAATCATTTGCCGGTCGCTGTGGCGCTGAATCGCCCATTGGCCAAACCCGGTCATCTGCCAGTGACCGGCATTGCGCAGAAACGCGTTCCAGGCCTGATCGCGGGTTTTCGGCGGGCCGATATGGCGCACCACCTCGGGCATGGCCCAGATTTGCGCGTAACGGTCGAAATCCTCGGGGCGCATGGCGCAAAGGCTTAACCGTGTCGTGTTGATATTGGGAATCGTGCGGATCATTGCACCAGCCCTGCCTGTCCTGTGCCGTTTTGACCAAAGTTAGGCCACAGCAAGCGAACGGGAACAAGAACCAATCGGCAAAAACAATGAAAAACGGCACCTCCCTACCGGGAGATGCCGTCTTTGTAACAGCTATCAGTGTCGGTTCAGGACGCTTCGGTGATGAACTTTATGGCATCGCCAAAGGTCTGGATCGTCTCGGCCGCGTCATCGGGAATTTCGATACCGAATTCTTCCTCGAAAGCCATGACCAGTTCGACCGTATCCAGGCTGTCTGCGCCAAGATCGTCGATGAACGACGCATTCTCGGTCACTTTGTCCTCTTCAACACCCAGGTGCTCTACAACGATCTTCTTTACGCGGTCTGCGACGTCGCTCATGTTCATTCCTCATTCTTCAGAGCCTTCTGGCCCGGTTCTGGCCTTGCCCGCTCGGGGTGGCTTGGTTTTGCCCGTCCGGGCGGTTTGGTTCCGGTGGTCTCGGGTTCGGCAATTCCGGGCTCTGCAGCCCCGCCTGCCTGTCAGCGCCGCCTATAGCACAGACAACGCGCGAGGCAAACGATTTCGCGCCTGATCGCACAGTGGCCACACAGTGCCTTCACTGCGACCTACAACATCGCCATACCACCGTTCACGTGTAAAGTGGTACCGGTGACATACGCCGCCTGAGGGCTGGCAAGATACAGTACAGCCGCGGCAATTTCGCCCGGCTCGCCCATGCGACCGGCTGGGATCTGGCCCAGAATCCCGGCCTTTTGATCGTCGGTCAGCTTGTCGGTCATGGCGGTTTCGATGAACCCCGGAGCCACCGCATTGACGGTAATCCCCCGGCTCGCCACCTCATAGGCCAGCGATTTGCTCATGCCGATCATACCCGCCTTAGACGCGGCGTAGTTGGCCTGACCCGGATTGCCGGTCGCCCCCACCACGGAGGAAATATTGATGATCCGCCCCCAGCGCGCTTTCATCATGCCGCGAATCACGCCTTTGCACAGCTTGAAGGTCGAGGTCAGGTTGACATCAATCACGCTCTGCCAGTCATCGTCCGACATGCGCATGAACAGATTATCGCGGGTGATCCCGGCGTTGTTAACCAGAATATCGACCGCCCCCATCGCCTCGACGGCCTGTTTCGGCAAGGCGGCAACCGCCTCGAAATCACTGAGGTTGCACGGCAGCACATGCGCCCGTTCGCCCAGTTCGCCCGCCAGCGCCTCAAGCGGTTCCACCCTTGTGCCGGACAGGCCGACCGTGGCCCCGGCCCGGTGCAGTACACGGGCAATATCGCCGCCAATGCCGCCGGATGCGCCAGTTATAAGCGCGCTTTTTCCTGATAAATCAAACATTTCTCACCCATTCCTAAAGTGTTCAGCAGTTGCAACCACATCGTCAGGCGTGCCAACCGCGCGGGTGGCAAGCCCTCGGTCAATGCGCCGGATCATCCCCGATAGCGCCTTGCCGGCACCGATCTCGCAAATCTGATCCACACCCATCGCCCCCATCGCCAGCACCGACTCGCGCCAGCGCACCGCCCCGGTCACCTGCTCGACCAGAAGCGCGCGGATCTCGTCGGGATCGCTTACCAGCCCGGCCTTCACATTGGCCATCAGCGGCACAACCGGAGCCTTGATGGTGGTTTCCGACAAAGCATGCTGCATCTCGCGCGCGGCGGGTTCCATCAGGGCACAGTGGAACGGCGCGCTGACCGGCAACAAAATGGCCCGCTTGGCCCCTTTGGCCTTGGCCAGATCCACCGCCCGTTCAACCGCCGCCTTGTGGCCGGAAACAACCACCTGCGCCGGGTCGTTGTCATTGGCGGCCTGGCAGATCTCGTCGCCGGCGGCCTCAGCCGCGACGGCCCGCACGGCCTCAAGGTCCAGCCCCAGAATGGCCGCCATCGCGCCGACCCCCACGGGAACCGCGTTTTGCATCGCCAACCCACGGGTGCGCAACAAAAGCGCCGTGTCGCCCAGGCTGATCGCACCCGCGGCGGCCAGTGCGGAATACTCGCCCAGCGAATGTCCCGCCACCAACGCGGCATCGGTCACGGCCACGCCCTCGGCCTCCAGCGCGCGCATCGCGGCAATGGAGGTGGCCATCAACGCCGGCTGAGCGTTTTGGGTCAGGGTCAGATCGGCAATATCGCCGTTCCAGATAAGGTCGCTCAGGCTTTCGCCCAGGGCATCGTCCACCTCGTCAAAGACAGCTTTGGCCGCCGGATAGGCATCGGCCAGAGCCTTGCCCATGCCGATGGCCTGCGCGCCCTGCCCGGGAAATACAAATGCAGTTGTCATGAAAACCCTCGCCTGTTTCATTGTTTTGGCTGGTGTACCGCCCCCAGGCCGCCCACACAAGAGAGCCCGCCGCGGACCCGCCCTAGACCCGCCCAGACCGGGTTCTGGCCCCGGTTCTGGCAACACAGCCTGTTGCGCCTGTCCCCGCATCGGCTACCGTGTCGGATACGCAAACCCTCACAAGGCCGCATATGTCGCGAGACAATACATCCCACAGCTATGGCAGCGTCACCAAAGCCTTCCACTGGCTGACCGCCGTTCTGGTCCTGACCATTATCCCCGTGGGCCTTGTTGCCAACGGCATGGCGCAGGACATCCGTGATCCGTCGATTGTTTCAACCACGGCGGATTTCACCCGCACTTTCTATCTTTTTTCTCTGCACAAAACCCTTGGCGTGACCATCTTCTTCGTCGCTCTGGCCCGGATTCTTTGGGCCATGACCCAGCCCAGGCCGGGCTTGCTTAACGCACATAACCGGGGCGAGGCATTTGTCGCCAGAACCGTACACTGGCTGCTTTATGGTTCGTTGCTGCTGGTGCCGCTGACCGGCTGGATCGACCATGCGGCCACGACCGGCTTTGCACCAATCCGCTGGCCGTTTGGTCAGTCCCTGCCGTTTGTGCCTAAGGATGCGGAAGTTGCTGCCACTTTCGCGGGGCTGCACAAGGTATTCGGGCGGGTTCTGGCCATCGCCCTTTTCCTGCATGTCGCCGGGGCCGTGAAGCACCATTTCGTCGATCAAGACGCCACCCTGGCCCGCATGTTGCCCGGAACCGCCCCTGCCCCCACGCCGCCAAAGCAGGCCTCGGGCGTATTGCCCCTTCTGGGTGCGCTGACAGTTTGGGCCGGTGCCATCGCCATTGCAATCTTGAACGCCTGATGTCGCTTGGTCTTGTTCGGGTTTGCCCCCCAAATTGCCCCCCGAATTGCCCCTGAATTTGCCCACTGAAACGGCAAAAGCCGCCAGGGTTTTCATATCCCGGGCGGCTGGTTCAGTTGTCTGCTAGGTGCCTCAGGTTGTTATATTCACCAACCCGCTTAGCTGCGTCCGCAAGGCATGGCGCACGTCGGCATCATCAATTGGCAAACGCATGAGCAAACTTCCGTCCACGTCATAGACTTCCATATTGTTTCCGGTGAACCGCGCCGACCCAAGCGTGTCGTAAGCACGACGCAGAACCGTTTGCGGGCGACCGCGGCTGTTTTTCTGCAACACGCGCAATTCCTGGCGGATCGGATCAAAATACGCATCCGGCTGGGCATCGGAATGGTTGCGCATCAGCAATGCCAGCCCGCACAGAAAAAAGAACAGCGATACGCCCAGTTTGATCAGCACGACATCTGACCCGAACTGTGATCCCGGCATCAGCCACATGCCCGACGCACTTAGGACCAGCGCCGTTCCGACGATTCGAAACAGAACCGTCCTGGCTGGCCAGTTCGGCGAGAATGTAAGTACAAGGGGGAGTGCCTCGTCAAATGAGGGCAACACCACAGCATTATGCATATTCGGTTGCTTGACCGCTTCCATGGTTTTCGTCTTTCTGTCCCGTCGCAATTTTGCGAATTTTCCGGGTTATCCCGGTTTGTCACGTGTTCATCATGGTGAACAAAAAGACCGGAATGCGGCAGAGGCAGGGTAATAAGCGGGCGAAACAGAACAATGAAACCTCTCGGGATCTGCTCCTGGCATGTTACGGGGGTTGCCCAGGCTGGCCAGCGGTGTATATGGGGCCATCCTTTCGCAAACATACCGAACCGCGCAGTCTCTCGTGGCGGGGCCGTGAAAGGATCAACTGGCCCCACCTTTGAAATGCGCCTTGAAAAAACAGGAGTGCACATGCCGCTTTATGAGCATGTAATGATTGCGCGTCAGGACTTGTCCAACACGCAGGCCGAAGGTCTAATCGAAGAATTTGGCACCGTTCTGTCCGACAATGGCGGGCAACTCGTGGATCACGAGTATTGGGGCGTCAAGACGATGGCCTACAAGATCAACAAGAACCGCAAAGGGCACTATGCCTTTCTGCGCTCCGACGCCCCCGCGCCGGCCGTGCAGGAAATGGAACGCCTGATGCGCCTGCATGACGATGTGATGCGCGTTCTGACCATCAAGGTCGACGCCCACAAAGAAGGGCCTTCGGTCCAGATGCAGAAACGCGAAGAACGTGGCGAACGCCGCGAGCGCCGTTGATCAACAGCTTGAAGAAAGGACACTAACCCATGGGTGCCAAACCATTTTTCCGCCGCCGCAAGGTCTGCCCGTTCTCGGGCGACAACGCACCGGCCATCGACTATAAAGACACACGCCTGCTGCAACGCTATATCAGCGAGCGCGGCAAGATCGTGCCGTCGCGCATCACCGCCGTTTCGGCCAAGAAGCAACGCGAACTGTCGCGCGCCATCAAACGCGCCCGTTTTCTCGCCCTGCTGCCCTACGCCGTGAAGTAAGGAGAGCCTGACATGCAAGTTATTCTTCTGGAACGTGTGGCCAAGCTTGGCCAGATGGGCGACGTCGTTGACGTCAAATCCGGGTTCGCCCGCAATTTCCTGTTGCCGCAGGGCAAGGCCTTGTCGGCCTCTGAACGCAACATCGCCAGTTTCGAAGCGCGCAAATCTCAGCTTGAGGCGCGCAACCTCGAAACCAAAAAAGAAGCCGAGGATATGGCCGGACGCCTGGACGGTCAGCAATTCGTGGTGATTCGCTCCGCATCCGATGCCGGTGCGCTTTACGGGTCGGTTTCGCCCCGTGATGCCGCCGAACTGGCCAGCGAGGGTGGTTTTTCGGTTGATCGCAAACAGGTTGTCCTGACCGCTCCGATCAAGGAACTGGGCCTGCACAGTGTTTCGGTGGTGCTGCACCCCGAAGTCAGCGCCGAGATCGAACTGAATGTTGCCCGTTCGACCGAAGAGGCCGAGCTTCAGGCCTCGGGCAAGTCGATCCAGGATCTGGCCGCCGAAGAAGAGGCCGCCGCCGAGTTCGAGATTGCCGAGTTGTTTGACGATATCGGTTCCGCCGCTGCGGATGATGACGATCTGGCCGAAACCGCCGGTGTCGAAGAGACCCCGGCCCAGGATGGCGAAGACACGCCCGTCTGAGCCACGGACCCAAATAAACCAGTCAAAGCCGCGCAGGTCCGACCCGCGCGGCTTTTTCTATGGCGCACCCTGCCCGCGCCCTGCCCGCACCCTGCCCGCGCCCGGTGCCTCACGGTATGGTGAGCAGAAGTGTCTGCCTGTTTGAAGTGACACAAGGCACACTCGCCCGCATCAACCTGCCATCATTCCGGAGGCCTTATCATGAAAACCAGAAATCTGTTTTCTGCTATCGCAACAATGCTCAGTGTCGCGGCCACCGCCGCCGGTGCCGACGACATTGTCAGCAGCATCGTCAACGCGCCGCTGTCGGCCACCGGCACCGTGCAGGGCGCGCGCACCGGCATCAATGTCTACCTGCAATCGGACGCAGCACCGGGCATGGCGTTCATGGACCCCAAAGTGGTCGGCTATGGCATCCCGCCCGGCGGGCACATGCAGATCGAAATGGGCGACGGGTTTGAGCGCGACTGGGATATCGGTATTTCACAGGCCGCCATCATGATGGTCACCGGCGCGCCGCAACAGGGCCTGCCCGGGGCCGGCGTTGGTTATGAGGTGAGCGAAGGCAAGGATGTGAACGTTTTCCGCATCACGCCCACCGGACCGGACGGGCTGGTGGCCGAAAGCCTGATGTCGCCCGCGCCGGGTGCCAAAAGCGATCCCATTCGCCAGCGTGGCATCAAGGTGCTGCACATCGGCTTTCAGCAAAGCGCCTTTCTCAACACCGGTGACACCGGCGTGGTGAGCGTGCGCATCCTTGATGGGGCCGGTGCCGTGGTTGGCCAAGGCACCGCGGAACTGGCGATGATCCCCGCCCCGGTGCCACAGATCCTGCCGACCAATTTTCCGCAGGGCGCGCGCAACCACAACTGGCAGCGGGTGAAACCCGGCGATGTTCTGGGGGTCAGTGATGGCACGGTGCCGATCACCCTGATGCTTTATGGCGCGGCCCCCTCGACGGACCGCGATGAAATGTATGCCTTCAAGGGGCCGATCTCCGGCGCGGGCGTTGTGTCAACGCCGGAACTCAAGGCGATGGGCTTTGACAAACCCGCAGGCCTGTCGCGCTATAATGGCGGTTTGATCGTACAGGATACGGATGGCAACGGCGCGCTGGATCCGGCCCGCGACCTGATCATCGGCGGGGTGATTGCCAGCGCCCCCAAGGGGGCCAAGGGGCAGGAGCTGACATCCCTGCGCGTCGACGGCAAACCGCTGTTGTCGCAACCCACCGAGCAGGTGGCCGAAAAACCCGGTAAACGCTGGGGCGGCGCGATGATGCAGTTGCAATTCACCGCCGGATCGCTGCCGGGAAAATACCGCCCGACGCTGGCGCTGTTGCGCGATCCCGCCAATCCGGATGCCGGCGATGGTGCCAGCTATACCTATACGATTGTGGTGCAATAGCCGACCGCGCGTCAGTAGCGCCAGTACCCGCCATCCACCTGCAACAACTGCCCGTTGTGATAGCTGGAGGCATCGCTCATCAGATAGACCGCCAGCCCGCCGAAATCCTGAGGCGTGCCCCAGCGCCGGGCCGGCACGCGCGGAATGATGGCATCGTTGAACTTGTCATTGTTCTGCGAGGCCTGGGTCATATCCGTGGCAATCCACCCCGGAAGGATCGCATTGGCGGTGACACCATAGCGGGCATATTCCACCGCCAGCGCAAAGGTCATGGCATTCAGCCCGCCCTTGGTTGCCGCGTAATGTTCGTTGCGCGCCGCCCCTGAAACCGAGGCAAGGCTGGAAACCGCCACCAGCCGCCCGCCGGGGTCGCCGGCCTTGGCGCGCTCGACCATATGCGTCAGCACCGCCTGATAGGTGTGAAACGTCCCGTCCAGATTGACCGACATCACCCTGCGCCATTCCTCGGGGGTGATATCCAGAAACGACAGGTTTTTCCCCCGGCCCGACACCCCGGCATTGGCAAAACACCCGTCCACCCGGCCAAACCGGCCCAGCGTCGCGGCCATGGCGGTATCGACCTGCGCACGGTCTGACACATCGCAGATGAAGCTGGCCGCCTCGATCCCCGATTTCTCAAGCTGTTGCACGGCGGCGGCGTTCTTGTTGGGGTTGGTGCCCCAGATCGCCACATTGGCCCCGGCCCCGGCAATGGCGCTGGCCATGCCCAGCCCGATGCCGCCGTTGCCGCCCGTGACCAGGGCAACCTTGCCGGTCAAATCAAAGGGGGTATTCGTCATTTGGCGTTCCTCACTTTTTTCAGTTGTTCTTTCACAGCTTGCCTTCGGGTCACTCTCCGAACCCTTCCCCCGATGCCCGTGGCTTCATCCGGATCAGCCGCGAATCCAGAACCCCCGCCTGCCGGTGCGCCATGGCCTCGCGGTATTCGGGGTCTTTCAGCATTTCGACAAACGCCGCCGGTTCCGGGTATTCGGCGATAAAGCACAGATCCCAGGTCTTTTCCTGCGGCCCGATCAGCATCTGTTCCATCTCGCCGCTCCAGACCACCTGCCCGCCGACGCGTTTGAACACCGGCGCGCTTAGCCGGCCATAGGCGGCATAGGCCTCGGCACCTGTGGCTTGCCGGCCATCCTCGTATTCGGCCTTGTCGCGCAACAGCACCAGGTTGAGCATATGGATCGGGCCGGGCCGGTCGTTGGCGCGGAATTCGGCGAACCCTTCGCGGGTGAAACTGGTATGGGGCATTTTCTGCTCTCCTGTTGAACGCGGCCCAATTGAACCTAACCTGATCAGCGTGCTTTTTCCGCTCCGCGAACGCAAGCCCCCAGCTACCCCCGCCTGCCCCCCCGCCTGCCCCAACGTCACGTCGGCAACCGTTTGCGCACAGCCGATTGATCCATTGCGCCTGATCGTGTGGGGTATAAAACGCACGGGTTGCCAACGACCGAGTTTAGATATGCCCAAATACTCCCGCCGCCGCGTATTGTACCTTCTGACCGCAACGCTGAGCGTCGCGGCTTGTGGTGGCCAGTCACACCGCAGCACAAGATCGGAGCCCGAACCACCGCTTTACCCCAACGAAACCCCGGAGCTGCGTGTCCTGATCAACAAATACGCCGATCTGTACGAGGTGCCCCGCCCGCTGGTGCATCGCATCGTCATCCGCGAAAGCACCCATCGGCCCGGCGCGATCAACCGACCGTATTATGGCCTGATGCAGATCCTGCCCGCCACGGCGCGCTCGATGGGTTTCAAGGGCCAACCAAAGGATCTGCTGGACGCTGAAACCAACCTGACCTACAGCGTGAAATACCTGCGCGGTGCCTGGCTGATTTCGGATGGCAGCTATGACAATGCGGTCAAATGGTATTCACGCGGCTATTATTACGAGGCCAAGAAGCGCGGGATTCTGGTGGAAACCGGGTTGGTGCAGCCAACAATCGTGAACTGAGGCACCCTCGGGCAAACAGCCGCACCGGATGCCGGCGCGGCTGTCGTTATTCGAAGAAAACTTAGCGAAAATTCGGTGAAAATTCGGTGAAAATTCTGCGAATTTTCTGCGTATCAGTCTTGCGTGGTCATCGCCTTCCAGATGATCGCGCCCAATGCGGCCCCGACCAGCGGTGCCACCCAGAACAGCCACAACTGCCCCAGCGCCGGCCCATCGGCAAACAACGCCACCCCGGTCGAGCGCGCCGGGTTCACCGATGTGTTGGATACCGGGATCGAGATCAGATGGATCAGCGTCAGGCCAAGCCCGATGGCAATCGGCCCGAACCCGGCCGGTGCGCCGGCTGACGTGGCCCCCAGGATGATGATCAGGAAAAACGCGGTCATGACGATCTCGATCACCAGAACCGCAAGCATCGAATAACCCTGAGGCGACGCGGCATCGAACCCGTTCGAGGCAAACCCGCCAACCCCGGTATTGCCGGCCGCCCCCGTGGCAATGACATACAGCACGGCCGCTGCCGCCACGCTGCCGGCGACCTGCGCCACCCAATAGGGCACCATTTCTTTTGCGTCGTGGCGACCACCCAGCACCAGACCCAGCGTCACCGCCGGGTTGAAATGTCCGCCCGAGATATGCCCGACCGCATAGGCCATGGTCAGCACCGTCAGACCAAAGGCCAGGCTGACACCCAGCCAGCCAATGCCGACATCGGCCACCCCTGCGGCCAGCACGGCACTGCCGCACCCGCCCAATACCAGCCAGAACGTTCCGACGAACTCGGCCATCAGTTTCTTACTCATAATCTGCCTCCAACAAGTTATCGTAGCGCCAAGGTAACACGGGCAAAATTCAAATAGGGTATTTTTTTACATGTTAATAAAGCCGGTTTCGCCTGCTGCCGCAAACCTGATGCAATCCCATTCCCGGCCTGTCGCTTTGGCGTGCTACTCCACGGCCAGTCCCTTTCCAGTCCCATTGCCAAAACAATCCCGCGAATGCCGCGGTCCCTTGACCGCCGTTCTTTTATCGCAGGCTCTGGCGGGCTGATCGCGTTGCATCCGGCCATTTGGTGGTTCCGGCATCAGGAAATCGGCACATAAAGTTGACCTCGGGTCAACTTTGACAACTAATACGTGAAAATGATTGCCAGATAACGCCCGTTAAGGCAGTATTCAGGAATACAAATTATTGGGTGGGTTGCGGATATCGCTGCGAACAACCCTCCGGTGTGGGAATGACCGGTTTTTTTTGTACTTATTTGTCTAGTTGAACGAAGGTATGACATGAATAAAGTGGACATTTTGGTTGGTCAGAGAATTCGGGCGCGCCGGCGTGCCCTTGGGATGAGCCAGGCAGAACTTGGCCGGTTGATTGGCGTAAAGTTTCAGCAGGTACAGAAATACGAAACCGCTTCCAACCGCGTCAGCGCCTCGCGGCTTTGGGCCGTTGCCGATGTTCTGGGTGTCCATGTGGTGCATTTTTTTGAGGGCATCCGCCCCGAGAACAAAAGTGGTATCGGCAAGGATGCGGTGCCAAAAGATTTCATGGCCTGGCTGTCTGATCCCGATCTGGTGGAACTGATCGAACAATATTGCGTCTTGCCAGCAAGCCATAAACAGGCTGTACTGGCAGTGGTGCGGTCGATAGGACAATCCGAATTGACTGGTTAACAAGGGGGTAACAACCCGGTGGCCCTATTCGGGCCGCTCCGGATTCGGAGGTTCTGGTCAGTTTGAAACTTGTTGATCTGAGTTCCGTTGAAAATGTCCCCGACCACACGGACGCCTATCTGGACGCTATGTGTGATGGCCTGGGCTTTGATTTTGCCTCATACGCCACAACTAATCCAATATCCGGTGATGTTCAGGGGTATGCCAATTACCCTGACCCCTGGAAGCAGCATTATGCAGCGCGTGGCTTTCACCTGTTTGATCCGACATTGTCCCAGTCCGCGCTTAGTATTGCGCCGGTTGACTGGGGGCGTTTCAACCACGACGACAAGTTCCGGACAGTGTTTCGCGACGCCAGTGATTTCGGAATAACCGACCGTGGTGTCACGGTCCCTATTCGCGGCCCCTATGGAGAATGCGGATTGCTAAGCGTGACTCGCGACTGCACGCCGCAGGAGTGGCAAAAGCACAGCGCCCATATCATGGGCAAGTTGCAGATGGCCGCAGTTCACATACATGACAACGTCATGCGCACGGGTGTGTTGACCAGTTCTCTGGGCCAATCTGCCCTTTCCGCGCGCGAACATGAAATCCTGCAATGGGTCGCCGTCGGCAAATCTCAGCAGGATATCGGCGACATTCTGGCCATTTCTCACCGGACAGTTGAGGTGCATTTACGCTCTGGTCGTGAGAAGCTGGCGGCACTGACAACGACACAAGCCGTTGGTCGTGCAATCGGACTTGGCCTGATTCACCCCGGCTGACTTCCGCCCAATTCCCGGCATACGGGAATCCCCCAATAGAATCCACCGCTAACCTTGTTTAGCTTCCATCATGGAACAAAACCAAGGGGACGGACGGAATGATCATTATTATTGATGCACTGAACAAACACAAGTTTGGCGGTGTTCTTGAGGAGATGCACAGGCTAAGGGCACGGGTCTTTCGCGACAGGCTGGGATGGGATGTCACAATCAAGGACCAGATGGAGCGCGACCTGTTCGACGATCTGAACCCGGCGCATGTAGTCAGCCTGGATCAGGACGGTGACGTGGTTGGCTGTATGCGCCTGCTTCAGACAACCGGGCCGCATATGCTTTCGGATGTGTTTTACAGCATCCTTGACGGCGAGGCACCGCTGCGCAGTGCCCAGATTTGGGAAGCGACACGGTTTTGCGTCGACACGCAAAAGCTTGTCGGCGGCAAGACCCGCAACTCGATTTCCTATGTCACCAGCGAAGTGATGATCGCCGCGTTTGAATATGCCCAAAAGGCCGGTGTTCTGGATGCGGTTGCGGTCATTGATCCGGTGATGAACCGGGTGTTGAAACGGTCTGGCAACGCGCCTTACGACTATCTGGGATCAGCCAAACCTATGGGCAAGGTCGTGGCGATGGCCGCGCTTATGGACTGTTCGGACGCGCGCATTGCACAGGTTCGGGAATTCTCGGGCATCAGCCATGATGTGTTTGCCGACGAGGCCGTATTTCTTGAACGATTCGCGCAATCTGCGGACAAGACTGCGCCAGGCCTGCCCCAGGAACCGGCCATGACACAGGAGATTTCAGACGCCGAAATGGTTGCCTATTTCGTTGACCAGATGGGTAAGGCCGGGACTCTTGCCGAAGCCGATGCGGTTCGCCGTCTGATGGATGAGGTGAGCGACCTTCAGGATTGGTTGGGAACGCAGACCCAGAAGACCTATCACTGATACGGATTATCGGGGTTCCGGTCAGGTACCTGAAGTAAGTCGCCACGATTTTGGCGGCGTGTTTTTCTGATGGCTCATGGGCTGCTGGCGCGCGTTCCTCCCAATGCGTCAGCGGCCTGTGCGTCAGAAGTTTCCCGGTTCTTGCGGGTTTTTAGGCCCTCGCAGATCGGGGTCGCAACAGGAAAACCTGTCCCTAACGCAACAGGCCGCCCCGCATGGGACGGCCTGAAATTTTGCATCCAAAAAACGGTGCCGGTCGGCACTGTCCGGATTATTCTTCTTCCAGCGCCTCAACGGCCTTTTGCAGGTCGTCCTTGCTGATTTCCTTGTCGCTGGTGGTCGCCAGTTCAAACACGTAATCCACCACTTTGTCCTCGAACAGCGGTGCGCGCATCTGCTGTTGCATCTGCTGGTTCTTCTGAACGAATTCAAAGAACTCACGTTCCTGACCCGGATATTGGCGCGCCTGGTTCATGATCGCCTGGGTCATCTCGGAATCTGTCACCTCGACCTCGGCTTTCTGTCCCAGTTCGGCCAGCAACAGCCCCAGACGCACGCGACGCTCGGCCAGTTTGTTATGCTCTTCGGTTGGCTCTACCTCGGGGTGGTCGTGACCTTCCACATCGGGGTTTTCCTCGTGCCAGAGCGAATGGGCGATCTGCCCGGCTTCGGCTGAAACCAGCGAAGGCGGCAAATCGAACGCGACCAGCCCGTCCAGCGCATCCAGCAGGCCGCGCTTCATGATTGCACGCGAGGCACCGGCATATTCCGCCTCAAGACGCTCGCCAATCTGAACCTTCAGGCCGGCCAGATCCTCGGCTCCGAATTTCTTGGCCAGTTCATCGTCCAGCTTGGCGGCAACCGGTTTTTTCACCTCTTTGATGGTGCAGGAAAAAACCGCTTCCTTGCCGGCCAGATTTTCGGCCTGATAATCCTCTGGGAAGGTGACGACAACGTCTTTTTCTTCGCCGGTCTTCACGCCAACCAGCTGTTCCTCGAACCCCGGAATGAACGAATTTGATCCCAGCACCAGCGGGTAATCTTCGGCCGCGCCGCCTTCAAAGGCTTCGCCATCTACCTTGCCGAGGAAATCAAAGGTGATCTGATCGCCATCCTTGGATTTGACGCCTTCCTGGCGCGATTTGAAATCCTGGGCGGTCTCGGCCAGATTGGCCAGCGCCTCTTCAATGCCTTCGTCGTCGGCCTTGACCACCAGCTTTTCCAGCGTGATCGACTTCAGATCAAGCTCCGGAATGGCCGGCAGCGCCTCGTAGGACATGTCAACATGCACATCGTCGCCGGCTTTCCAGTCCTCGTTGGTCATCTTGACCTCGGGCTGCATGGCGGGACGGTCGCCACTGTCCTCAAAGTGCTTGTTCATGGCCCCGTCGATGCTTTCCTGCATCGCTTCGCCCATCAGGCGCTCGCCAAACTGCTTTTTCAGCAAAGCCATCGGCACCTTGCCCTTGCGAAAGCCCTTCATTTCAACTTCGGGCTGCGCCTCGAGCAGCTTTTCGTTGACCTTGCCCTCCAGTTCAGCGGCGGTGACAATGATCGCGTATGCGCGTTTCAGACCTTCGTTCAGCGTCTCGGTGACCTGCATCCAATTTCCCCATAAGGTTAGGGGCGCGCGATCCCGCACGCCCAGGCAATTTTGACGCCTTTTATTGCTCTGGGCCGGGCGGCGCAAGGGGCATTGCAGCACCAATGCCCCCATTGCACCCGCCGGCGCGCAAGCCGGCCCGCGCGATCAGAATTTCCAGCGCGCGCCGAACAGCACCGACGAGGCATCACGATAGCTTACGGCGGTCTCCGACAACTCATAGGTGCGATAGCCAAGATAGGCCTCGACCCTTTGCTTGTCGAATTTCTGCACCGCGCCAAACCCGTAAGAGGTAGAGGTCGAACCGGCAGACACCCGGTCGCTGCCACGGTAATAATCAACCGACAGGGCGGTTTTACCGACCCCGAACCATTGCGCCTGATAGCCCAGCTTGCCATAGCCATAGCTGCCCGCCGAGGTACGTTTGCCAGACGCTAGCGTCGCGTTGAAGCCCGAGCTATGCAGCACGCTGACCGAGCCGATCGTGTCTTCCCTCTCGACCCCGCCGGCCAGTTCGATTTCCGCATAGCCAATCGCACCTTTCACGCGAAAGTCGCCAAATTCGCCCGCATAGCGCAGGGCGATGTCGCGGGTTTCGAAATCAACGTTCTGCGCCAGGATCTGTTCACCAAACGAGGCCGATACGGTGAAGCCGTTGAAGCCAGGGCTGTCATAGCGGACCCGCCCCAGGCGCCCGCCATCAAAGCTGCCAAATGCCCCGCCGATGGTTCTGGCGGACAAGACCCCGGCGCTGGTGCGGAACCGGAACGCGCCGGCGGTAAAGGGGATCGACGCATAGGTAGCCACCGTGGTACCCGACAGGTCAACCGTGGCCACGCCATCGGTGGCCATGCTGCCCTGACCAGCCGAAAACGTCCCGTACCGGGCGGTTCGATAGGCGAAGTCCACCTTTCGGATGCTGGTCCGTTGCCAGTTGACCCCCTTGGGCGTGAAATTCTGGCTGAGACCGGCAGACGGGCGCAATCCCAGCGCGGTTTCAAAGTTGAAGGTGAATTCGTTTTCGCCATAGGACTGGCGCAGCCACAGGCCGACGCGGCTGTTGGAATTGGTGTTATCCACCACTTCGCTGGTACGCGAGACCCCGTCGTCAAACGACAGATAGGCCGGGTCCAGCTGGCCGTACAACAACACGCTGCCCCCCGAGCCGTTCTCGTACTTCAGCTCGTCGGCGGCGGCTGGCATGGCCAGGCTGGCGGCAATGGCAACAAGGGACAGGTTTTTGGGATTGAATCTGGTCATGATATTTCTCACAGAATTATGATGCGGTAAGAAAGGCACCGGTTGTTCAAACCTAATACGGGAATATTCCCTTCCAAGGGGAGTAGGTTTAATTACGTATACTGATTATCGCACCTCACCGGCACCGGTCCTTGCGCCGGATCAAAAAACAACCTTTTCGCTTAAATTGCCGGCAATCGCGATGCCGGTCAGAACTTCCACCTGGCCCCGGCCAAAACCGAATGCGCATCCTGATATCTGACCGATGTCACATCCGAAAACCGGTAGGAACGCAGCCCCAGATAGGCCTCGATCCGGGGGTTGGCGAACCTCTGAAGAATGCCCATTCCATAGCTTTCAGACCGTGACCCGCCCGAGACCATGTTGTTGGCCGCATAGTAATCGACCGATACCGAAAACGGCCCTATACGCGGCAGTTCGGCCTTATAGCCCAGCTTGAAATAGCGATAGTTTCCGGCCGTATCACGCTTGCCGCTTGAGGTGGTAAAACTGATCCCGGTCGCTTTGTGTTCGATGCTTAGCGATCCGACAACAGTGCGGTTGTTGGACAGCGTTTTGCGGTCGATCCAGGTGTACCCCCCTGCCCCGCTGACCCTGAATCTTGCGCCGTCCAGATCATAGCGCAGGGTAATATCGCTGTCTTTGGTATTCACTGTGCCGGACAGGACTTGTTCGCCGATAGAAGCCGACAGGACAAGTCCGCGAAACGAGGGCGAGTCATAGCGAAACCGCCCGCGCCGCCCGCCATCAAAATTCGGAAATGCTGTGGCAATGGCCACGGGCGACAAAGCCCCGGCCTGGGTGCGCAGAAAAAACGCGCCGGCAGTGTCGGGGATGCCGACATGAGACACAATCGACGTGCCCGACAGATCCCGATTGGCAATGCCGTCGCTGGCCATGCTGCCCTGCCCGACATAAAAGGTGCCAATCCGGTCAGTTTCCCAAATCACTTCGGCCTTGCGGATATTGGCCCTGGTCCACTCCCAGTCCTCGCCAAGATTAAGCTGGCTGGCGGTGTTCGATCCACGAAACCCCAGAGAAGTTTCGAAGTTCGCATTCAGCCGCCCCCAAGGCAGCGCATGGCGATACCACATACCCAAACGGCTGTTGGAGTTTGTGTTATCGACCGTTTCCCTGGTTGTCTGCCCGCCGTCATCGAAACTCAGATGGGCCGGGCTTAGCTGGCCGTAATATTCGAATGTGCCGTCAAATGGCGCGTCCACAGGGTCGGCGGCCCAAGCCGGTGCCACTTGGGCGGTCAAAAGCAAAAGGGTCGCGCAATATCTTGTTACTTGCCTGATTATCTTTCCTGACTACGGCGGATCCTGAAAACTTGAATCATTATGCGCGCGGCGGAATTGAACTGACAACCTCTGAGACAGGAAATTCGGATGCAGCCCCGGACCGGCCAGCGAATCTTTGGCCTTCATAGCGCAATCAACCCTGTCCAAGACATTCGGCCAGCAATCGAAAACTGCGCAGCCGGCTGTCAAAACCGTGGGTAACCGTGACCAGAGCGATGTCGTTGGTTGCGTATTCCCGGCTTTGCGCGAACAGCTGATCGGCGCAATATTCCGGGGTGCCGCAAATTGTCGAATTGATCGACGCATCAAATTCCGCCCCGACACGGGCCTGCATTCCGGCGCGTTTGTCCAGGGCTTGCTGAGGTGTCAAAAGCGGTTCTGGCGGTCCGAAACGGGCCATGGCCTTGCGATAGGCAGCCGGGGCGGCCAGGAACCTGGCCTCTTCGGTGGTGGGCGCACAGATGGCTGCCACGGCCAGCATTTTCTGCATCGGGTGTTTATGGCCCGCATCGTTGAAATACCTGGCATAATTGTCGAAAATCTCTGGCGTACACTGTTCCGGCAGGATGAATTTGGCCAGCGCCAGACCGGTTCCAAGCTGCCCCGCCAAGGATGAACTGCCTCCGCCGGACCCCAGCATCCACATCTCGGGTGTGGGGGTATCGTCGGGCAGGCATCGCAGGTTTCGGTAGGGATGGTCCGACGGAAACTGATGCCACAAAAAGGCACAAAGCTCTGCCGCCTGTTGCGGAAAATGGTCCACCTGCGCCGGCCCGTGCGGCGAGGACAGCGCCATGCTTGCCAGTTGGGTCCCCCCCGGCGCGCGGCCTATGCCAAGGTCAATGCGCCCCGGATGCAGGGTTGAAAGCAGGCGAAAAGTTTCGGCGACCTTGTAGGGCGAATAATGGCTCAGCATGATACCACCGCTACCGATCCGCATGTTTTTCGTCTCGGCGGCGATGGCCCCGATCATGATTTCAGGACAGGGGCTGGCAAACTGGACATTGTCGTGATGCTCGGCAACCCAGAACCGATCATACCCCAGACCGTCGCAGGCTTTGGCCAGAACGATAGAGTTCGAAGGGGCCTGATCCGGCGCAGAGGTGCCGTGAACCGGCGAGTGGTCAACAATTGTAAGCCTCAGGGACATATTCCAGGTTCCGTTATGTTGTTCAGGCTGTGTTTATCGGCCACGGGCGGCGTGTCAGTGCCTTCCGGTTGATCACTCTGGTTAGTCGCTGGGCCACAGGTGCCGGATTGACGCATTGTTCAGGACTGGGGAATGTTGGGGGTGCCTCGGAAACAACATCTGATCTTCCAGCTTCTTCTCGTTCCAAATACTCAAACTCCGACAGCCCGCACGGACTCGACGCCAGATGGGCTCAGTACGGCATCGGATGCGCCCGGTGCGCAGCGTCAATCTCGTCCAGAACCTCTTTGGACAGGACAACCTGCACCGCACCCAGCGCGTGCTGCAATTGCCCCAGCGTTGTCGCGCCAATAATCGCCGACGCCATGAACACCCGGCTGCGGCACCAGGCCAGCGCCATATGCACCGGATCAATCCCGTGTTTGGCGGCAATTTTCAAATAGGCATCAACCGCCTCATAGGCCCGTGGCACATCCCGCCCGCCCAAGGACGGCACCAGCGACTTTCTGGACCCCTCAGGCACGGCCCCACCCTGATACTTGCCACTCAGCAACCCGGCCCCCAGCGGCGAAAAGGCCAGCAGGCCCACATCCTCGTTCACGCTCAGCTCGGCCAGATCGGTGTCATACATCCGGCACAGCAGCGAATATTCGTTCTGGATCGACGCCACCCTCGGCAAGCCTCCGGCCTCGGCCAGCGCCAGCCATTGCGCCGTGCCCCAGGCGCTTTCGTTGCTCAGTCCGAAGTGGCGGATCGTGCCCTTGTCAACCTCGCGCTGCAACGCGCCCAAAGCGTCCTGCATATGTGCCAATGTCGCGCCCCGGTCCTGTCCGGACGGGTCATAGGCCCAGTTCTTGCGGAACATGTAACTACCCCGGTTGGGCCAGTGGAACTGGTAAAGGTCGATGTAATCGGTCTGCAACCGCTTCAGCGATCCCTCGATAGCCCCGGCAATCGTCGCCGAGGAAATCTCGGCCCCGTCCCTGACAACGGCCAGCCCCTCACCCGAATGCTTGGTGGCCAGCACATAGTCGCCCCGCCGCCCCGGATGGGCCGCATTCCAGCTGCCGATGATCGCTTCAGAACCGCCGATGGTGTCGCGGCTCACCGGGTTCACCGGATACATCTCGGCTGTATCGACAAAGTTGATACCAGCCCCAAGGGCGGCATCAATCTGTGCGTGCGCCTCGTCCTCGGGCGTCTGGGTGCCAAAGGTCATGGTGCCCAGACACAGCTCGGATATGGTCAGACCGGTACGGCCCAGCGGGTTCATCTGCATAGAATTCAGTCCTTGATCGCGCATTTACGGCGACCCTAACGATCATTGCAAAAAGGGCAAACCGAAAGCTTGATCTGCCGGCTTGTGCCGGCTGACAAAATCAGCCAGCCTGCCACAAACCCTCAGAGAACAAGGACCATTGCGTGCCACAAACCATCACCAAAGGGATCAAGACCCTGCTGGACGAAGCCAATACCATTGTCGACACGCTGTCAGTGGAACAGGCCAAGACCCTGATTGACAACGATGATTACCTGTTTGTCGACCTGCGTGACATCCGCGAAATCCAGCGTGGTGGCATGCTGCCGGGGGCGTTTTCCTGCCCGCGCGGGATGCTGGAATTCTGGATCGACCCGGACAGCCCCTATCATAAACCGGCGTTCAATCAGGACAAAACCTATGTGTTCTATTGCGCCAGCGCCTGGCGCTCGGCCTTGGCGGCGCGGGCGGCGATGGAAATGGGCCTGCGCCCGGTAATGCACCTCGAAGGCGGTTTTGGTGCGTGGGTCAAACAGGGCGGCCCTGTGGTCGAGCGTGCGAAATAGCGCCCCGGTTCAAGACTTGAGAACAGAGCGGGAACATGCCACAGTCGCCCCATGCCGACTCGATCGCTCAACCGCAAACCCCGCGCCGGCCCTGCGCTGGCCCTGCACGCCGACATCGCCCTGCCGCTGGCCCGTGTACACGAGGTTTGCGGCCCGGCCCGGCGCACATTCGCCATGTGGCTGGCGGGGCAGACACGCGGGCCTGTCCTGTGGATTTCTCCCCTGTGGGGGGCCGACCAGCCCAACCCGGACGGCATATGCGCCTTCAGCGATCCTGCACGGTTCATCTTTGTCACGCCGCGCCGGGCCGAGGATCTGCTGTGGTGCACCGAGGAAGCCCTGCGGGCCGGGGCCGTGCCGCTGGTGGTGGCCGACCTGCCCGGTGCCCCGACCCTGACCCCGGTGCGCCGGATGCATCTGGCCGCCGAAACCGGTGCCACGCTGGGGCCGCCGCCGATTGGCCTGCTGCTGACCCCCGGCGATGGCGGCGCGCAGGGGGCCGAGACGCGCTGGCACATGGCCCCGAAACATGCAGGCGAGAAGCGGCAATGGCGGCTTGAGCGCCGCCGCGCCCGCGCCCTGCCACCCCAGGCCTGGACCGCCACCCAGACCCGCGCCCGCGCCGGGCTGGAACTGGTGCGGGTTTGACAACGCATTCCCCTGCGCATTCCCCTGCGAGGAAAGCCCCGCAGGGGCTTGGCGAGCAACCGTGCGGCTTGGATGGATTCAGATGTCGGTCGGGCCAGACGGTGATAACTCTGGTGGTAACTCTGGTGGTAACTCTGGTGGTAAATCCACGCCGCCACCGTCTTCATCTTCTGGATCAACTTTGCGCCGCATGATTATGTCACCATTGGATAAAATCTCGGGCGGATGATACATGGACCAGTCCTTGACCTCTTCCATAATCTCGGCAAAAGCCGGTCCCATTTCCTGAAAGAACCCCCGCATGGACGGCCCGAACTCTTCGGCCAGCCCGCGCAGATCATCCAGCGCCGGGGTCATCTCCTGTTTCAACCCCTCAAAGAACAGCTCTGCCCCGCGCTCCATCAGGCTGCGCCCCTCGTCCTCCTGCGCCATTACAGGCAAGGCAAACGTGACAGCAAAGGCGGCGGCAAGACAGGTGCGATATGACATGGCCCCAATATAGGGCCAATGCGCGCGCCATGTAAGGGTCAGATATCAATGTCCAGCGTTACCGGAAAATGATCCGACGCCGTCAACAGCGCATCGCGCAGTTCCACCATTCGCCAGCAGTGTACATCATCAAAAGGATGCCAGATCCGCCAGTCCGGCCCCCGATCCATCAAATCGCGCGAGATCATGATATAATCCAGCAGCGCCTGAAGAAATCGCCCGCCCTCGGGTATTTCAAAGCGCGCAGTGCTCAGGGCCGCCCCCAGGTGCCGGCTCAGCGCCTGCCTGGCATGCGGGTCGTGCAGGGTATTGCCCAGCAGAATCTCCACCGTCGAGCGGCCAAACAGATGTTCGTACTCATCCAGCCCCGGCCCGTCATTGAGATCACCGATCAGGATCAGCGATTCGCCCGCCGCCTGATGCGCCTCGATCCGTGCCCGCAACCAAATCGCCTGGGCCAGCTGTTTGCGCCGGTTGGCGATCGACAGGCGCATCGCTTCGTCCGGGCTGTACACGCCATGTGGGGCTTTCGATTTCAAATGCGCGCCGATCATCCTCAGCCGCGTCCCCGCCGCCGTGGTCACCGCCAGTTCCAGCGGTGGTTTGGAAAAGCGCACCAGATCCTCGGTGGCGTCAATGTCCAGGTCGATACGGAACACGCCGTCGAACCGGGGCGCATCGGCGCTGCCCTTTTTGCCGGTTTCCTCGCCCAGGGGATCATGCCGGGCTGTCAGGGCATCCGGGTCGTAAAGCAGCGCGATTTCCTGGTGCGTACCGTTGGCAAAGCCGATCAGCGCCTTGCGTGTGCGCAGATCGAACGCGGCGGCAAAGCCCTCCAGCGCGCGCACCGTGTCCTGTTTGCGCCCGGTATTGGGGGCCTCGATCACCATCACCGCATCGGCGTCCAATGCGGTGAACACCTTGCCCAGCGCCTCGATCTGCGCCGCGCGGGTCACTTCGCGACGCCCCGACCATCCTTCATCGACCAGCAGCCGGTCTTTGTCGTCAAACAGGTTGGCGAACCATTCGACGTTATAGGTGGCCAGCCGCATCAGGCCTTGCCGGAAATACGGGCACCGTTGATCTCGTCCCAGGCGCGGTTGATGTCGATCATGCGTTTTTCGGCCAGGCGGATCGCCTCTTCGGGCACGCCGCGCGCGATCATCGCGTCGGGGTGGGTTTCGCGCACCAATCTGCGCCAGACCTTGCGGATATCGGCGTAAGCCATGTCATGCGGCACCCCCAGAACGGTATGGGGATCGGGGTGTTCGTCCGGCACAAAGCGCGCCCTGAGGGCACGGAACTTGCGTTCGGGCAGGCCAAAGATACCGGCCACATCCTCAAGGAAAGCGTCTTCGCCGGGATGGTAGAACCCGTCGGCCAGGGCAATATGGAACAGCCCCTCCATCAGATCATCCAGAGTTTCGGGGTCATCCGAAAACATGCGCCGGATCTGTTGGGCATAGTCGCGGTACCCGGCCACATCGGTGCGCGCCATGTCAAACACCCTGGCCGCCCCCGCCTCGTCCTCGCGGGCGATCTGGAACACGTCGCGAAAGGCCGTCACTTCGTCGCGCGTCACCTGACCGTCGGCTTTGGCCATCTTGGCCCCCAGCGCGATGACGGCAATGGCAAAGGCCACGCTGCGTTCGCGTGGCGTGCGCAGGCGGTCGAACACCTCGCTCAGGCTTTCGCCACTTGCAAGGGCGGCCAGCGCCTCGGTTATGCGGGTCCAGATTGACATGCGGTCAGCTTAACCAATCGCTGCGGGACTGTCAGGACCAACATTGGCACCCGACAACAGTTTCTGCATCAAAATCAGGTCCAGCTTTTGCCCCGCCTTGAAACCGACATCCGGCATCCGCCCCACTTCGTCAAACCCACAGGCAGCGTGAAAGGCGATACCCTGTGGATTGGCCCCGGAAATGCCCGTGACCAGCACATGCGCGCCCTGCGCCAATGCCACCTGTTCCAGCTTTTGCATCAGCGCACGCCCCAGACCGCGCCCGCGCGCCCGGGCGGCAAGCTGAATGGTCAGTTCCCTGGTGCGCGCATAACCCGGCCCGGCACGAAACGGGTAAAAAGTGGCAAACCCAACCACCTGCCCGTCCGCCTCGGCCACCTGAAACCCGGCCCGGCGCAGGGCGATGTCGGCGGCAATGTCCGCCGCGCTGCGCTGGGTCGTGGTGAAGGTAATCATCGTATCGCGGATCACGGCATTGGTTATGGCGCAGATTTCAGGCGCATCCCCGGTGCGGGCC
>Ga0209121_10000381_pt1 | contig 46697 bp, 42 predicted proteins | sample Cruoilmetagenom3_FD_187292 | JGI IMG/M metagenome (GOLD analysis project Ga0209121, IMG submission 187292) | Oil polluted marine microbial communities from Coal Oil Point, Santa Barbara, California, USA - Sample 3 (SPAdes) (version 2) | ecosystem: Environmental > Aquatic > Marine > Oil seeps ... | reverse complement strand
TTGTCACGGTTGTCACGGTTGTCACGGTTGTCACGGTTGTCACGGTTGTCACGGTTGTCACGGTTGTCACGGTTGTCACGGTTCTGGTTAGGCTTGCCTCGGCCTCGACCGCGTCCACCATTGCTGGTACGACGATCGTCGGGTCTACGGTTACGATTTTGTGGGCGGCGGTCATCACGTCCACGGGATTGTTGCTTTTCCTTGTTGTCCTCAGCTTTGGTTTTCTTGCTTTCACCAAAGAGGGCGTTCATCAGACGGCGAAGTAAGCTAGGTTTTTCTCCCTTGCTGACTTTTTTGTCTTGCTTTTCTGGCCGCTCAGCGGGTGTTGGTGCAGGCTGTGTTGGCGCGAGGGTTTTAACGGCTGGTTGTAGTGCCGGGGGAACCGGCTGCGCAAAATCGGTCTCTTGTGAGGTGATGTCTTCCGACAGCGTATTGGTGAGTTTGTAACTGTATTCCGACGCGACGGCATCTTGCTTGCGAATTCTCTGCACTTCAAAGTGAGGTGTCTCAAGGCTTTCGTTTGGTACGACAATGACTCTAATGCCATGGCGTTTTTCAATCTCAGAAATTTCCTGACGCTTTTCGTTAAGAAGGAACGTGGCCACAGATACGGGCGTTATTGTACGAATTTCCGAGCTAAACTCTTTTTGAGCTTCTTCTTCGACCAGGCGAAGAATTGATAGTGCGAGTGAGCGTGTTCCTCGAATAGTGCCCTGGCCAAGGCAGCGAGGGCATGTTCTGGAGGTGGTTTCTTCCAGTGATGGTCGCAGGCGCTGACGAGACATTTCCAGCAGACCAAAGCGTGAGATGCGTCCTACTTGAACACGTGCACGGTCGATCTCAAGAGCATCGCGCATGCGATTTTCAACGTCGCGCTGATTTTTTCCTGCATTCATATCAATGAAGTCAATAACGACGAGCCCGCCCATGTCTCTAAGGCGTAATTGGCGAGCAATTTCATCGGCTGCTTCGAGGTTGGTGCGAAGTGCCGTTTCCTCAATATCGCTACCGCGGGTTGCTCGGGCAGAGTTAATGTCGATAGAGATCAAAGCTTCAGTGACATCAATGACAATCGAGCCGCCTGATGGGAGCTTAACTTCGCGTTCAAAAGCTGTTTCTATCTGGTTTTCAATCTGATATCGGTTGAACAGCGGGATGGCGTCTTCGTAGTATTTGACGCGATTGTGGAAGTTGGGCATGACCTGCTGGATAAAGGCCGTGGCAAGCTCGTAAGCTTCTCGGCTATCAATAATCACCTCGCCCACATCCTGGCGTAGGTAATCGCGTACAGCGCGAATGATGACGTTGCTTTCCTGAAAGAGGAAGTGGGGCGCCTTGCAGTTTTGTGCTTCTTCCTGAATGGTGCTCCACAATTGAAGTAGATAGTCCAGATCCCACTGCAATTCTTCTGAGGAGCGGCCAATCCCTGCGGTGCGGACGATTACACCCATGCCGCTGGGTGTTTTTAAGTTTCTTATCGCTTCCCGTAGCTCTGTGCGCTCATCACCCTCAATGCGGCGTGAAATACCACCGGCTCTGGGGTTGTTGGGCATCAAAACTAAATAGCGACCGGCCAGGCTTGCAAAAGTTGTTAGTGCTGCGCCTTTGTTACCGCGCTCTTCCTTTTCTACTTGAACAACGACTTCCAGTCCTTCCTTGATGACATCCTGGATTTTTATGCGACCCTCGATTTCAGAGGGTTTTTTGGAGAAGTATTCCCGAGAGATTTCTTTTAGGGGCAGAAAACCGTGTCTTTCGGCGCCATACTCGACAAATGCGGCTTCAAGGCTTGGTTCAACCCGGGTAATTTTGCCTTTGTAGATATTGGCTTTACGTTGTTCTCTTGTGCGGTTTTCTAAATCAAGGTCATACAGTCTTTGACCGTCGACCATGGCCACCCGAAGTTCTTCTGGCTGGGTGGCATTGATGAGCATGCGTTTCATTATGTTTTCCTACTGTCTTGGCATAGCAAGCAGCAGAAGCACCGATGAAGCGATGAACAATGTGTGTGCAAAAAGTGGGCAACAAGGAATCCTCAGCTATTGAGCTGAGGATTGAAAGGGTGTTAACCCCTTGGTTTTCCTAAATTTTCCGTTATCAGTCACTGAGTCTTTCCGGCTTTACCTTCGAGTTGTCAATCTGATGCTTTGCAACTGTTCGTTCAATTGGGGTAGTAGGGTCAGAGCGAATCATCTGTGTTATTTCTGATTGGGGCCACTATTTATGTGAAGCTTTTGAATCAAGCTTTTTAGTGGGGCCAATTGCGATTCGCTTGTCTGTTACTACCACGGGAACAGAACTTGTGTTCAATCTGTGTCTTGGTAACTTCTGCGCTCTTTACGCGGTTTTTCAATGACAGCTGCCGGATCGTTCTTTTTATCGGGCAACTATCTCAATATATTCAATAGCAGGCTTGCGCCTTATCGTTTGCTGAACACGTATGCTCTAAGTACTTTTACTAAGCGACCGGCGGTATTGTCCGGGGGTTCAGCACAACCGGCAGGAACTATATCAGCTATTGTCAACCCCTTCAATTCAAAGATTTGTAAAGGTGTACTTAATTCTATGATTATCGTAGGTTTTTTTGTGATGGGTGTCTCCGCTTTGTCTAGCTGTTAGAATGCCCTGCTTTCCTTCTGTGGCTATACCGATGTCCGACCTTCGTGCCAATACTGTTGCTGTGAAATTTGTTGAAATTACCCCTGATCAAGCTGGTCAACGGGTGGACAATTTTTTGTTGGCAAGCCTGAAAGGTGTTCCTAAATCACGTATTTATAGAATTCTTCGTAAGGGAGAGGTTCGGGTGAATGGTTCCCGAGTTAAGCCTGAATACAAGTTGTGCGGCGGTGACAAAGTTAGAATACCCCCGGTGCGGGTTGCTGAGAGAGCCGCGCCTGTAGGGCCTAGCCCAAAATTACAGCGACTTCTCGAGGCAAGTGTCATATATGAAGATTCGTCGTTATTAGTGGTGAACAAGCCTTCGGGTTTGGCTGTGCATGGCGGTAGCGGGGTTAATCTGGGTTTGATTGAAGCGTTGAGGGCGACCCGGCCGAGCCATTCATTTTTGGAGTTGGTTCATCGGCTGGATCGCGAGACGTCGGGCTGTTTGATCGTTGCTAAAAAGCGCTCATCCTTGCGTTTTTTACAGGACGAAATGCGCGCAAGGCATGTTGTTAAGGTTTATCAAGCCCTGGCGGTAGGTCGTTGGCCTAGAGGTATGAAGCGGATAGATATGCCACTCCTGAAGACCGAAGTAAAGTCGGGAGAGCGGGTCGTAAGGATTCACCCGGAAGGCAAGCGCTCAGTTACACGATTTGCTGTTTTGCAGCGTTTTGATCAGGCGACATTAATGGAGGCGACCTTAGAAACGGGGCGAACTCACCAAATTAGGGTGCATAGTCAATATGCGGGATGTCCGCTGGCTGGGGATGAAAAGTATGGTGATGATGACTGTAACCGGCAGATGAAAGCTTTGGGGTTGAAGCGAATGTTTTTGCATGCTTTAAAGCTGCAATTTAAGAGTCCAGAGGGTGAGGTGATCAAGGTTGAGGCTCCTCTGCCGGAGGAGTTGAAACAAGTACTGGAAAAGCTGGGGTAGTCTGTGGCCAAGTTATTGATATTTGATTGGGATGGTACGCTTTGTGACTCACTTTCCCGTATAGCGCTGTGTATTCGCTGTGCGGCAGAAGAGGTGGGGCTTCCAGCCCCTCTAGAGCATGAAGCTCGGGAAATTGTTGGTTTGGGACTGATTGACGCCCTTGAGGCGTTGTTCCCTGGTATTCACATGGATCAGATTTTGGCAATGCGCGACAGTTATTCTCGTCATTTTGTTAAGCTTGATAGCGAGCCGTCGCCTTTTTTTGAGGGTGTCGAAACTACGCTTGAGCAACTAAAAGGCGAGGGCTACCTGCTTGCTGTAGCCACGGGTAAGAGTAGGCGGGGTTTGGATCGGGTTCTTAAGGCTAGAAATTTGTCAGGGTTTTTTCATGGAAGCCGTTGTGCCGATGAAACGGCCGGCAAACCAAATCCAAAGATGTTGCACGAGCTGTTAGATGAGTTTCGGTTTCTGCCTGGCGACGCTTTGATGGTGGGTGATACTGAGTTTGATATGTCTATGGCTGTCAATGCCGGGGTATCAAGAGTCGCCGTCAGTTATGGGGCCCATTCGCCTGATAGGTTGCGTAAGTATCAGCCTCTGGCGTGTCTGGATAAGTTTGCTGAAATCAGGGGTCTGCTAAAGTCATTTTAGTAAAATCAATATAAAATAATGAGTTACCATTACTTTTTAATGTTAAGTCTAGTTTCTGTTGCGTAGCATTTGGCTTAACCTGATGAGCGGGAGGCCAATTAACGCAGTTGGATCGTTACCGTAGATACCATCAAATAATGTAATTCCTAGACCCTCGCTTTTGAAACTCCCTGCACAATCGTAAGGTTCGTCTTTCTTCAGATAGTCGACAATTTCTGGATCGCTTAGTTGGCGAAAGACAACGTCGGTAGGCACTACATCCACATTAATATGGCCAGTTGCACTGTTGAGCAGGGCGATTCCTGTAAGAAAGGTTACTCGGTGCCCGGATTGAGCCTTCAGCTGTTGATAAGCCACCTCATAATTACCCGGTTTGGTGAGTATTGAGTCTTTATAGGTGGCTACCTGATCAGAACCAATGATTAAGTTTTTTGGGTAGTGGGCGGCCAGTGTTTCAGCTTTAGCGATGGACAGGCGTCTTACCAGTTGATCGGGTGGTTCATCAAGCTTGGGTGTCTCATCTATATCAGGAGAAATGCATTCAAAAGGTATCTGGAGTCTTTCAAGTAAAGCCCGCCGATAGCGTGAGGAGGAGGCAAGTATCAGGTTTGGCATATATATTCTCTTGTGCCCTATTAATTTGTCCGTGTGATGTAAATATGGGGGGCATTATATAGGGGTTTTAACCGGGGCCTTTAAAATGTTCTGAAAGCCCTTATTTTCGGGAAGTTTTCTTTGACAGATCAAGGTCATATCACTATTATTGCGCGCCTATGTCGATACCCCCTAAGAGAATCATTTTGCCGCAAGTGGTTGATCCACGGCGCTTAGTGAATCAGGGCGTTACACTGACTGGCGAGATTAACCCTGATTTCTGTATCAGGCTGGCCGAAGCCGTTGATGAAATTAGTCAGCCCATTGTGGTTAACTTGGTTTTTGATACAGCCGAACAAGGCCGTAAAGTGGTGCGTGGAACTGCATCAACGACAGTTATTCTTGCCTGCCAGCGTTGCCTGGAACCCATGGAATTGCCATTGGCAGTTGATATGGCTCTCGGTATTGTTTGGTCTGAGGATCAGGCAAAGGCGCTGCCCCGGGAGTTGGATCCTTGGATTGTTGAGGACGAGGCGGGTGATATCGCTGCTTTGGTTGAGGAAGAGTTACTATTGGCTATGCCATTTGTAACCTATCACTCAGAAGATCAGTGTAGTGCTACTGCCAGCCATGCAACTGGCGAAGATTTAGGGGAAATAAAGGAAGAAAACCCCTTTGGTATTCTGGAGCAACTGAAGAACAGTGGCTCGGATAATTAATAAACAGTTTTATCAGGAGTAACACATGGCCGTACAAAAGAGCCGCAAGACTCGTTCCAAGCGTGGCATGCGTCGTTCACACGATGCGCTCAGTGGACCAACCTTGTCTACCGATCCAGTTAGCGGTGAAAAACACCATCGTCACCACGTTTCTGCTGACGGTTTCTACCGCGGTAAGAAAGTGGTTGATATCGCTGAAGACTAAAGTTTTCTCCGACTGACAGTATTTATCTTTGGCTGACTCTCTGTGTCTCGCCATTGACACCATGGGCGGGGACTTCGGTCCTCGCATCACGGTTCCCTCGACCCTCGATATTCTTCGTAAGTACCCCCTCCTGCATGTTGTATTGCTAGGCGATGCCTTGCAAATACAGCACGAAATAGACGCTGCCGGACTAGTCGATACTGATCGTGTTGTGGTGCAGCATTGCCCTCAATCGGTCTCCATGGATGAAAAGCCCACCTCGGCGCTGCGTAATAAACGTGATTCGTCTATGTGGCATGCATTGCGTTTGGTTGCAGAAGGAAAGGCTAAAGCTTGCGTCAGCGCTGGCAATACAGGCGCATTAATGGCTATGTCTCTGTTTCAATTGCGCACCTTGCCAGGCATCAGTCGTCCCGCTATTTGCACAAAAGTCCCAACGGCATCGGGTTATACCTATTTGTTGGATTTGGGCGCTAATCTAGAGTGCTCTGCAGAACAGCTCTACCAGTTTGGTTTGATGGCATCGCTGGCAGCTTCTGCTATTGATGGTAATCGTTCGCCTACAGTGGGGTTGCTCAATATCGGTGTGGAAGAAATCAAGGGGCGTCAGGAAATTCTTGATGCTGCAGAGTTATTTAAAGCTGATTACGAAATAACCTATACGGGTTTTGTCGAGGGTGATGCTTTATTTGAAGGTGTTGCTGACATTGTTGTTTGCGATGGATTTAGTGGCAATGTGGCGCTTAAAACAAGTGAAGGTGTCGCTAAAATGATACAGGGTTTGTTAACGCAGGCTCTATCGCAGACACTACTTGCCAAGTTGGGTGCTTGGTTAGCTCGGCCCGCTTTAAGGAAACTGCAAAACCGTGTAGATCCTGACCACTATAATGGGGCCAGTCTGCTAGGGTTGTGTGGCGTCGTTGTTAAGAGTCACGGCGGGGCTTCTTTATCTGGCTTTAGTCGTGCTGTAGCAGTCGCTGTTAGTGAAGCACAAAGAGATTTACCTTCTCTCATTCAAGAGCGATTGCCCCAAAAGAATAATCAACCAGAGGTATCTGATGAAGAATAATCTTGCTTTTGTCTTTCCTGGACAAGGTTCACAAAAAATTGGCATGTTGGCGGAACTAGCCGAGCAGAATGAGACCGTTATCGATACGTTCGCTGAGGCTTCAGAGGTCTTGGGTTATGACTTGTGGGATATGGTGCAAAACGGCACCCAGGAAGATATCACGCTTACCGAGCGCACCCAGCCATTATTACTGACAGCCAGTGTGGCGGTATGGCGTATTTGGCAGGCTAAAGGCGGCCCCCAGCCAGCACTGATGGCTGGACACAGTTTAGGGGAGTGGTCAGCTCTGGTCTGCTCTGGTGTCGTCGCATTCAAGGATGCGGTGCGATTGGTTCGTAATCGTGGTGCTTATATGCAGCAAGCGGTGCCTGCCGGCGAAGGTGCTATGGCTGCAATCATTGGTCTTGATGATGATCTGATTAAGTCTATTTGTGCCGAGGCCTGTCAGGGCGAGGAAGTGGCTGCAGTTAATTTCAATTCTCCCGGACAAGTTGTCATTGCAGGTAATGCCGCCGCCGTCGAAAGAGCGATAAGTGGATGTAAAGAAGCTGGGGCAAAGCGTGCCCTGCCATTACCGGTGAGCGCACCTTTCCATACAAATTTGATGCAGCCCGCTGCAGAAAGGCTGGCTGAAGAGATAATGGCTACGGAGTTTTCTGCTCCACAAGTGTTGGTGGTTCATAATGTTAATGCTCAAACTGAAAACGATCCGGAAAAAATCAAGCAATTGATGATTGAACAAATATGTAGCCCCGTTCTTTGGGTAGACTGTGTTAATACATTGGTCGCGAATGGCATTGATACGATGGTGGAATGTGGTGCAGGCAAAGTCTTGAGTGGTCTGTGCAAGCGCATTGAACGCTCTCTTACGGCCATTGCCACGGAAGATCCAGTATCTCTGGAAAAAGCCCTTTTAGAGGTTTGAACCCTCTTAACAACAAAGTGTGTTAGACGAATAATTAGGAGTTAATTATGAGCATGCAGGATAAGGTGGCGTTGGTAACAGGTGCCAGTAGAGGAATTGGAGCTGCTATTGCAGCCGGTCTTGGTGCCAAGGGTGCAACTGTTATCGGTACCGCCACATCGGATGCCGGTGCGGAAGCTATCAGTGCTCGTTTTGCTGAGCTGGGTATAAAAGGGCAAGGCATGGTTCTCGATGTGGCCAGCCAGGGGTCAATTGATGCTTTGATGGAGGTTGTTCGTGAAGAATATGGTGCTCCATTGATTCTTGTAAACAATGCAGGTATCACCAAGGACAATATTCTGATGCGAATGAAGGATGATGAATGGTTTGATGTAATCGAAACCAATCTCAATTCTATCTATCGTTTGTCTAAGGCCTGCCTGAGGGGGATGACTAAAGCTCGCTGGGGAAGAATTATTAATATCAGCTCAGTAGTTGGAGCTATGGGTAATGCTGGCCAGACAAACTATTGTGCGACCAAAGCTGGCGTGGGTGGATTTACCCGATCTTTGGCAAAAGAGTTGGGTCCTAGAAATATCACCGTCAATGCAGTGTCGCCAGGCTTTATCGACACAGATATGACGAAGGAGCTTCCTGACGCCAACAGGGAGCAGATCCTGTCCCAGGTTCCGTTGGGCCGTTTGGGGCAACCAGAAGAGATTGCATCAGTGGTTGATTTTCTGGCAGGAGACACGGGAGCCTACATTACCGGTGAGAATATTCACGTTAATGGTGGAATGTATATGGCCTAACACGCTGAATTTAAAGGTGAAATTAGTAATTTAATGAAACCGGTTACACAGGGTGTTATTTCAAGGTAAAATGCGCGCCTGACGTTATGTCAATAATAAGAATTTTTGTTGTGGGGTGGGTAGTCGTAGCCGGGCAGCAGGATACTTTCTAAGAAACAGGAGAGAATACATATCATGAGCAGCATCGAAGAACGCGTAGCTAAAATGGTTGCTGAACAACTAGGTGTTAAAGAAGATGACGTTAAAGCATCATCTTCTTTCGTTGAAGATCTGGGTGCAGATTCACTGGACACCGTTGAGCTGATTATGGCTTTGGAAGAGGAATTCGATACTGAAATTCCTGATGAAGAAGCTGAGAAAATCGCCACTGTTCAGAATGCCATTGATTACATCAATGCTAACCTCGGCTAATTGCTGCTAGGTTGTTGAATTGAAAAAGCCGCTCATATTGAGCGGCTTTTTTTATGTCTGAGCTTTTTATGCCTGCACTTTTACCCCCATATTTGGTTTAATCCTGCGTCATGATAGATAGGGAACACATGTACTATTTGAATGGCGAGTTTCAGGGGAAGGTTTCGGTTATAGATCGTGGTCTTGCCTATGGGCATGGGCTATTTGAGACGATTCGCCTGTCCGCTGGCGATCTTCCTCTCTGGAATTACCACTGTGTTCGATTAAAAAATGGTGCTGCCCGTTTGGGACTGGTCATTAACGAGACGTTGTTAGAGCAGTTTCGTGATCAACTGCTGGATACTTGCCCTAAGGACGGGGTTATTAAAATCATCGTCACGGCGGGAAGTGGTGGCAGAGGATATCGTAGCGACAGTGATCTCATGTCAAATTACTTATTTCAGTGGTTTCCATTGCCCAATAACCCGTCTGCCAACAGTGAGCGGGGTATATCTCTTAAGCTATGCGACTACGCGCTATCAAGTACGCCTAAATTGGCTGGAATTAAGCACCTTAATCGGTTGGAACAGGTTCTTGCCCGGGCCGAGTGGGAAAATGAGTACACTGAAGGCTTAATGCTTGATCAGCAAGGTAATGTGATTGAGGGGGTGAGTAGCAATCTTTTCTGTTGTCAGGATGGGCACTGGCTGACCCCTTCTTTGGATCAATGTGGTGTGGCTGGGGTTATGCGCCAGTACTTGTTAGATGAGCTGTTTCCTAGCCTATCCATAGCTGTTTCTGAAGTAAATATGTCATTTGATGAGTTGTTGCTAATGGAGCAGTTGTTTGTTTGTAATTCGGTCGTTGGCATTTGGCCCGTAGTCGCTATTGAGAATTATGCGACCTGGGCTCTCGGGGAAGAAACCACTCATATTCAGAACCAGTTACGACAGGCATTGCCGTGTTACGCCTGATAGCAAAGTGGCTGTTATCGGGTGTCCTGGTGTTAGTTCTGGGCATTGCTTCAGGTTATTGGTTAATCAACGAGTATATGGATACTCCATTGCCTGGGAATAGCGCTCCTCAGGTCATCCTAGTGCCAAAAGGCAGTAGCTTGTCAAAGCTGGCTCAACAGCTGGCTCAACAAGGTTTGCTTAAGTGCCCCGAAATGTTTATCGCATATTCACGTCTGACGCATCAAACGAATATTAGGGTAGGGGAGTACCAGCTTAATCCGGGGGATACCCCGAGAATGTTCCTTGAGCGCTTGATAGCTGGGCAAGTGATATTTTATCAGGTGACATTTCCCGAAGGACTGAATATCAGGGAGTGGTTGTCCCTTCTAAAAGCAGAAACCAAACTATTACAGCGGCTTGACGGTGTGTCCTCTCAAGACCTGATTCAGCAATTGTCTCTCGATGTTGGTCATGTCGAAGGATGGTTTTTCCCTGATACCTATAGCTATAGCACTGGCGATAGCGACAGGGATATATTATTGCGTGCCCACCTTCGTATGCAGAAAGTGCTTGAGGAAGAGTGGCAACACCGTCAAGCTGATCTGCCTTTCCATTCTTCCTATGAAGCCTTGATATTGGCCTCGATTGTTGAGAAAGAAACCGGAGTGGAGTCCGAGCGGGATCAAATCGCGGGTGTGTTTGTCCGCCGCTTGAAAAGAGGGATGAGATTACAAACAGATCCTACGGTAATCTATGGATTGGGCGATCAATATCGGGGCAATATTACTCGTCGGCACTTAAAGCAGAGTACGCCGTATAATACCTATTTGATTAAAGGTCTGCCGCCCACACCCATTGCGATGCCCGGGCGTGATGCAATTCATGCAGCGCTTAACCCTGCAGATGGCGATGCCCTGTATTTTGTGGCTAAGGGTGATGGTAGTCATTACTTCTCTGCTACGCTGGATGAACACCTGAAAGCGGTGCAGCGGTACCAGCTTCAGCGGCGTTCTAATTACCGCTCCAGCCCTGATAAATAGACAATTAACTATGAATTCTAGTCAGATCGGAAAATTTATCACTATTGAAGGTGTTGAAGGGGTTGGGAAAACCACCAATATAGACTTCATTCGACAGTGGTTGAAGCAGCAGGGCATTCCCCATATCAACACAAGAGAGCCTGGTGGGACCCCTCTGGCTGAAAGTATTCGAGAATTGTTACTTAGTCCTCGTGAAGAAGCTGTTGATGAAAATACGGAACTCTTAATGATGTTTGCCGCTCGAGCCCAGCACCTTGCCCAGGTGATAAAACCAGCCTTGGGACGGGGGGAATGGGTAGTTTGTGATCGGTTTACCGATGCTACCTATGCATATCAAGGTGGGGGCCGAGGTGTTTCGATGGAAAAAATAGCCCAGCTCGAAATGCTTGTTCAAGATACTTTACGGCCGGATCTGACCTTTGTCCTCGATATTCCCGTTGATCAAGGTCTTGCTCGTGCCAAGAGTCGCAGCACTCCTGATCGATTTGAGCGGGAGAAACTAGCCTTCTTTGATAGGGTGAGGGATTGTTATCTTACAAGGGCAAAAGCGGCACCTGATCAGTACAGAGTGGTGGATGCCTCACAATCTTTAGAGGGTGTTCAGGCTGATCTAGCCATGTTGCTCGATCAATATTTATCAAGTAGTTCCTGGGGGCAAGCGGGTGAGTGAATTATCGACCCCAGCACCAGCCATGCATTATCCATGGCAGTTAAACCAATGGCGACAACTGTCCTCCCAGATAGATAAGGATCGGCTGCCACATGCGATGCTTTTGAGTGGGCCGAAATACATTGGTAAATACCAGTTTTCTCTGACATTGGCCCAGAGAATGCTTTGTGAGTCTCCAATCGGTGGTTATGCCTGTGGAAGTTGTAAGCAGTGCCATTTGGTGACTGCGAATAGCCACCCAGATCTTCTGATGGTCAAGCCGGAGGAAGAAGGCAAAGCCATTCGAATTGATCTTATTCGTGCACTAGGGGAATTTGCCAACAAAACGGCTCAGCAGGGCGGTTGGAAGATCGCTTTGATTTACCCCGCAGAAGCCATGAACCTCAATTCAGCGAACGCACTGTTGAAAAACCTTGAAGAGCCAAATGCAAAAACATTGCTGTTGTTGGTTTCCCACGAGCCGGCACGGTTGTCGGCGACAATCCGAAGTCGCTGCCGCATGGTTAAATTCCCTATTCCAGCGGATCTTGAGGTGCGTAACTGGTTGTCTCAGGTGGTGGGGCCGCAGGAAGACGTTGGTCAGTTGCTCGAGTTTTCCGAAGGGCGACCATTACTGGCATTACAATTACTTGAAACAGACTGGTTGGAGCAACGTCGTAGTTTAGATGGACTGTTGGATGACTTGGTTGCCCATCGAAGCACACCGCTAGCTATCGCTGAGAAATGCCTTGCCAATGACCCTTTAATGACGATCGACTGGCTCTATAGTCGAGTGGCATCGGATCTCCGTTATGGAAGAACGGCCGTTTCCCCCCGCTTGATGTTTCGCTACTTAGATCGATTAATTCAGGCAAAAAAGTTAATGCAGAGTTCATCCAACCCAAACATTCAACTGTTATGGGAAGAGTTACTGCTTAACTGGCAACTTCTTTATATTGTGAAGTAGTTGTTGGTTGGCTGGACTTGTTATAGGCTTTGAGCTTAAGAGGCTGGATGCTACAGGCCTCGCTATAGTACACTATGCGTTAATTTGTTGGATTAAATATGGATATGGACGCATTTGGCGGCGGAATACGAAACGGGATTCTGAACCTTAATGTTAAGGATCAGCAGTCACTCTACGCCATTTATATGCCATTTGTTCACAATGGCGGTCTGTTTATCCCAACCCGTAAAAAATACATGCTGGGCGATGAAGTTTTCATCCTGCTTGATTTGATGGATGAGCCAGAAAGAATTCCTCTTACCGGCAAGGTTGTCTGGATCACCCCTAAAGGGGCGGGTAGTAACCGTCGTGAAGGTGTCGGCATTCAACTCAATGAGAAGCATGCAGAAATGCAAGGCAAGTTCGAGACCTATCTCGCAGGGATGTTGGAATCCGAAAAACCCACCAGTACTATGTGATCTACCCCTGCTTCTTTGTAAACCCCATTGAAATAAGGAATAACCAAACGTGTTGGTGGATTCCCATTGTCACCTCGATCACCTCGATCTAAGTGATTATCACAACTCCCTAAACGATTTGTTACAAGCTGCTCGCAAGAGGGGCGTGAGCCATTTTTTGAGTGTGGGCGTCGACCTTGATTCATCCAGAAAGCTGATAGAATTGGCAACCGATTATCCCGATGTAAATGTTTCAGTCGGTGTTCATCCCCTTCAGAAATTACGGCCCACGATACCTGAAATTTCCGAGCTTCTAGAACTTGGTCGTCACCAGAGTGTCGTCGCCATTGGCGAAACGGGGCTTGATAATTACTACGACAGTGAATCCATCGCCTGGCAGAAAGAAAGTTTTATTCGTCACCTAAAGGCTGCGAGTGAATTGGCGAAGCCCGTGATTGTTCATACCCGCGAAGCCCGTGAAGAGACGCTGTCTATTTTGCGTACGCACGCAAATAAAGAGTCTTCAGGCGTTCTGCACTGTTTTACAGAGACATGGGAGATGGCCCGTGATGCGATGGAGCTTAATTTCTACCTCTCTTTTTCAGGCATTATTACCTTCCGTAATGCCTCAGCACTGCGAGAGGTGGTGAAGAAGGTTCCTCTTGAACGTATGTTGGTAGAAACAGACGCGCCTTGGCTTGCTCCAGTGCCCCATAGAGGCAAGCAAAATGAGCCTCAGTTTGTGGTCGAAGTGGCAAAAGCGGTGGCTGAGATCAAAGGTATTTCCTATGAGGAAGTGGCCGAGGTGACCACCCAAAACTTTCAAACGCTATTTTTTCCTAGCCGTTAAACTTAAACACAAAAAAGCCCGGTAGTGGCTTTACCGGGCTGTCTAGAGGCTAGATTAACGACGCTTTCAATCTCAAGTATTTACTCGGGTTTAGCCATAATGAGGTCGGTCTGTCTAAGATCTGCTATTTTTTCGTACACCGCTTTTTTCAGTGTGAACATTTCTTCTCGATCATTTCTCTGTACAAAGTAAGCATCTCCCACCTTCACAAAAAGATAGGTCCAGCTGCCTTTGTCGTCTGTGACCTCTAGCGTCGTTTTCACCGTGTCATCTGAAGTCAACACGGGTTTATAGCGGGCTATCTTATAAATTTCTAAGTTAGAAAGTGCTGCTGATAATTCGTCTACTTTGTTTTGATCGAGTTTCCCCTGATTGCTGTTGCCGAGGAAGATAGATGGGCCGGAACGGTTAAAGAACCAAGTGGCCCCGGTTCTTTTGACATTGTAATCAGGCCCTCTAATTGCACTGATATCACTGGCGGAAATGAGCCCTTTGTCGATCCATAAGTCGGCATTGGCATTAATATCCAATGTGTCTAACCTAACATTGTAGATCGCATCATCACCCGCTCGACGGACGTGAGATTGCCGCAGGCCAGGCGAGTTACCAAAGAATAATTCACCGAGTAGGTCGCCTTGGCTATACACTTCAACATGTCTTAAAAACTTATCATCTGCCACTTCAAATCGCTTGTGACTGCTGCTCATCGTCGCAACGGGCCAACCGGTCTGTAGGTTTTTTAGGCTCCGAAGAAGCTCATTAATATCATCATTATTGATAGGGAGCTTTGTATCGGACAGTATCCACGAGGCATCCGATTTGAGCAGTGTGACACCAAAGTCTTTAGTTTCGACCATCAACTGATCAACACTCTGCCAATCAATGGCGAGCAGGGGCTTGGGTTTGTTTTTTTGAGCCTCCCACTGGTTGTTTAATAGCAGTGCCACAGCAAGCAAGAGTTGAACGAGCAACAGGCCTGTTAGCCAGAATTTCAGCTTTTTCATGATGAACTCTCCCTTAATTGGCCAGCTGGGTTAAATAACGCTGTTGGCGAGATTTCTGACGCTTTCTTCGCACCAGGGCAATGATGATTAGGCCTGCAACAACCAGCCCGTAATTCATGTATTCCCAGAACAACTGTGTATCGTGTTCCATGGGGGGGAGGGTGCGATTGAAGTGCCCGCGCGAGCGGATGCTCAGTAGTCCTGAATCCTCTAGCGCCCAGTCTATCGTGTTTGCGATGAGCTCCAGGCTTCCGAGATACTCACTGCCAACAGCGGAGTTAGCGATAGTTAAGGTTTGATCTCTGAGGAAATCATTCGAGCTGAACAGAATGATTTGAGCAGAACTGGGAGATTTTTCTATCACCGTAGATACCGTGCCTGGCTCGGGTTGTTCAGCGGTTTTACTTTCCTCTTCTGGGCTTAACAGGCTAGAGCTAGACACATCCGACGTTAACAGGGGTGATGTCTTGCCTGCATAGTAGGAGTTGAATACACCTTTACTGACGACACCTAATAGCTGTGGACTAAACTCACCCTCGCGTTTAAATGAGGTCATACCCTGTTCATTAATCTCAGGCATGATTTCGGTATCCTCCGATAGCCATGATCGTTCAGAGCTATGGAGTAATTCCGTCACCTTTCTATGACTGTTGATTTCTTGATCTACAGTGATCGGTGAGCTCCAGGCCATTGTCACTTGGGACAAGTTCGAGGTAATTGGGTTTTCCTGATTAAAGCCATTGCTGCGTATGTCGGCGAAGTAGGGGTACTCGACCATTCGTACTTCCTGGACCTGATGGCCTCCTGATGTACGCATGACGGGTAGTGGGAAAGCCTTGTTCTGCATATCGAGAACAAGTTTGTCTTCCATGTTAAGTCCGTGGAATTTAAGCCAGTCTTTGAACTCGCCTTCAAGCTTGGCTAACCCAAGCCCGCCTTGCCCCAGTGTCATGGTATAGGGAGAAGACATGGCAACGACAGAGCCACCTTTCATCAGGAACTGATCGATAGCAAAGATCTCTTTAGATCCCATGGCGCTAGGTGCTGTAACTAATAGGATATCTATTTCGCCAGATACACTACCGTCAGTAATATCTTCATCCCTAATATTTAGGTCGGTGCCAAGAAATTCAGCTAGCTGGTTAAACTGGGGCACCGCAATACCAATCTGCGCGAGCTTGGGGTCCTCTTTAGGTCTGACCAGGCCAATGGTTTTAATAAAGCCTTTTCCAAAGCGTTTTACCGCGGCCTTTAGATTTCGTTCAAAACTCAGCTTTGTTTTGTCTTCAAGAGGAACCTGAATGGCCATATCACCCTTTTCCAGAATGAGGTGATAATAGAAGAAGTCACCACCAAACCTGCCAGCAGTAGATAGCGGTTGAAGGCCGTATTCTTTCGTCAGCTTTTTGGCGACTTCACTGTTGCCGGCATAGGGATCAATAACATTGACCTTCAATTGGCCATTGGAATTTTCGGCTAATGCATTGGCAACCTCAATGATGTCATCTTTAAGCGAAACCAGATCCTCTGGCAGCATCGCGTCAGCTGATATATAAGCATTAAAGGTAAGATCGCCCTTGATCGTATCAAATAGGTTTCCGCCACTGCGGTAACTATTTAATACCTTTTTAATACTCCGGGTTAGGTCGTATTCGGGGTTGCGAAGCAGAATTTGGAAGTTCTTGTCACCCTGGGCTTTGGTTTCAATCAGGTCTTGAAAATCCAGAACCTCAAATTCGTCGCCATAGCTCACAAGAATATGAAAATACGAGTTTACAATCGCTGATTGATAGCGGTCTGCGACTTGGAGAGGAATGGGTCTGACGCCATACTTTTGGTTGGCTTCTTCCTCGAGTTCCAGCTTGCTGACTGGATCGATAAACTCAACCCGCATCTTCCCTCGACTGGCAATTTCGTACTCTCGAATCAGGTCTTTAATTTGAGGAACCAGTGGTGAGAGCATCGGGTGGGTTTTACTGCTGAAATAGCCACGAATCAGCATCGGCTCTTGAAGCTGGCTTAAGTAATCACGGGTGGCCTCAGAGATAGAGTATTGCTTGCCCTCTGTGGTATCCAAACGAAGTGACGTCACTTGTCCAAGCCACAAATTCACCCCTATGACGTTGATAAGAGCCAACGTTGTCACCATGCGCCAGGCCTTATGTCGAGGTGTCGACGTGTTTTCTGCCCAACGTTCTTTTTCCAGGGTAAATATATTTAGCGAGAGAAAGACAATGATAATACTGATGTAGTAATAGAGGTCTCTGATATCAATGACGCCGCGGGTTATCGAATCAAATCGTGCGCCTGTTCCAAACAACCGGAACCACTCGCCGGCCTGGTTTCCGAAGAAATCAGTTATCGTTGTTGTGCCAATTAAATAGAACAGCCCAGATAGTGCTACGGCACATATTAGACTGACAATTTGATTGTCGCTTTTGGCCGAGACAAACAAACCAATAGAAAGATAGGCTGCTCCTAATAAAAAGGCTGCAAGATAACCGGCCCATATTGGCCCCCAGTCAAGCTCCCCCATTTGCGATACCGTAATCGGGAGAGGAATGGTTATAACCAGAGCAACGGCCAGTAACACCAGGCATCCGAGGAATTTACCTACCACAAAATGCCACAGCGGCAGTGGTTGAGTCAGAATATGCTCAAGGGTGCCCGTTCTGCGCTCTTCACTCCACAGGCGCATGGTTAATGTGCTGGTGAGGAAGACCAGCAGCACCGGCATCCACTCAAATAGCGGGCGAATATCGGCAATATTCCGAGAGAAATAGGATTCGCCCCAGAAAAAGATAAATAAAGAAATAGCTGCAAATGTCGCCAGGAATAAATAGGCAATAGGTGAAGCAAAAAACAGGGTGATCTCTTTGGTAGCAATACGACGAATCACGGGCAGATGTTTGGTATTAGGCTGCATCCTGAATCTCCTCCCCAGCGGCTTCTATAGGCGCTTCATTCACTTCCCTGAACAGGGTTTCCAGATCCCGGTGTTCTTGATTAATGGAAAATAGTGTTGCCCCGGCATTAATGATCAGCTTGGCAATGTCACCGCAAAGAGCAAGGTGATCGCCTGTTTCCGCAATGCCGAGCCGGTAGAGGTGAACCTGTTGTTCGGTTGAAGTTTCTTCGATCTGGATTACGTCGTTTAGTGGTTGCAACAGAGTGATCAGCTCATCTTTCTCTAGCGAGGTGGCCAGTTGAAGGTGATTGCTTTTGCGTAGCTCCTCGAGCTGAGCATCGACAGCAACCTGTCCATTGCGAATAATAAGTACCCGGTCGCAGAGTGCATCCACTTCTTGCATGATGTGGGTAGAGAGAATAACCGTCGCCTCTTTAGCGAGGTCTCTAATCAGTGCTCGTATCAACCGTGTTTGCGTTGGATCGAGCCCGTTAGTTGGCTCATCCAGAATTAATAGTTTGGGTTTTCCCAAGATTGCCTGAGCAACCCCGACGCGTTGTTTATAACCGCGGGAGAGAGTAGAAATTGGTGAAAGCAGCTTGGGGATAATGTCTGTTGCCTGAATCACTCGCTTGATCTCAGAAATTTTTGTTTCCCCTGAAAGGCCTTTCATTTCACTGGCGTAGTCAAGATAGTCGGCCACGGTCATTTCTGGGTAAATCGGAAGATTCTCTGGAAGATAACCAAGATTTTTCTGGGCTTTCTTTGGATCTTGCTGGAGGTCTATATCGTCAATTTCTATCATGCCCTGATTAGATTCAATGTAACCACTGAGCATTTTCATGATGGTGGTTTTACCGGCACCGTTATGGCCAAGTAATCCAACGATTTCACCTTTTTTTATTTTGAAGCTGACATTGTCAACGGCTTTAAAATCGCCATATAACCTTGTCAATTGCCTGACTTCCAGCATGGTGTCCTCCGGATGTGAGAATTCCTAGTTATAAATATGGGGCATCATCAGTATCAGTGACACGTTTTGCCCTCTATCAGCGGGTGGCATTAGCCCAGCGGATGTGAATACTACACTGAATAAAACATTGTTCATACACACGCACTTTGGCAACAGAATGTATCTTCATGTAAATGAGCCACGAACTGAAAATATTGATTTTAGATGGAGGTGGTTTTCTAAAGTTCAAGAGGCGTTATATCGTTAAATTTGTCGGTAGAGATAGCTGGATATTCAGGGTAAACATTGTTTTGTTTAGGAAGCGCCATTCTTTTTCTTACAAGGAGACGGCTTTGAGTAACGCCAAACAGCCGACCTCATCCAGTTGCTTCAATTGGGCTTCATCCTTGACCAGGAGCATCCCGGCGAATCCCAATGCATTAACGGAAAGCCCTTGGTAACTCTCCTTGCTGCGTGGGATGACCCAGATAAACTTGCGTGTCATCAGCATATTATGAGGCGACATTAATCCATGGTTGTTTGCTGATATGTTCAGCTCAGTTAATAAGTGATGGTAGTTGTTGCAATTGATTTCAGCGGCCTCGTTTAATTCTGTTATTGAGGTTGTTTCGGTGAACTCGGTAGCGATGACCCTGTGTGAAAAAGGCAGCCCTGTAGATGCTGGTTGATCCGCGACAACTGACAACGACAGTAGCTCATCAAATGGAAAGCTGCATTCAGCTGAGAGGGGAAGGGGAATCATCTGCAAGTGTTTGTGCTCTACACTGGCACCCGCTACGGAACCACAATTATAGAAAACAAGTCCATCGTGTGCCTCTAAACAGAGTTGTGCGGCTAAAAAATCTTCTGTATCCAAAGGTGTCTGCTGGGACACAAATTGATTCGTCACCATTAATAAATGGTGATCCACCACATTAAATTTATTTAACAGGCAGCGGTAGTGATCCGTAAGCTCGCCTACATACAGTGCCTGTTCATAGGGCAAGAACGGGTTAAAATTTTTGGCGTTGGGAGCTTGCCTGGCACGTTGCTGCACTGCGCTTGATTTTCGTAGTAGATTTTCTACTACTCTGACCTGAAAACTGATGGTGGTTTCAGCACAGGTAACTTCACGCATTTCACTGTGAGTTGGGATAGACTCCAGTGCACCACAGGCCAGAGCCGAATCCGTTACAGTTGCCACCTGTTGCCACAGAGCTTTTCCGTGTAGATAGTTGGTCAAAATCAGTTTTCCTTTTACGAGTTCGTACTTTTTACTAATTTGCATCCAAATGGTTAGCCGATCAAGGTTTACTATACTGCTAACAGTTTGGCTCATTATCTAAAGAGTGCTTTCAGGAAAAAAGGAGGACGGTCACCATGCCAGATTCGTCATTGCCCAAAACGTATACTCGGTTGTTAAAGCGTTATCCCGTATTCTCCAAGGCGCTTTCCAACCTAGGGGAAATCGTACATCAGCAGGGGCCAGTGGATGCAAAAAATGCTCAGCTGATTCAACTGGCCGCTGCTGCCAGCATTCGTTCCGAAGGGGCCGTTCTCAGCCATGCTCACCGGGCATTGGAATTGGGTTCCGATGAGGAGGAAATCCGTCACGCGTTATTATTGTTGACCAGCACCATTGGTTTTCCAGCCGTCGCAGCGGCACTAAGCTGGGTCGAGGATATTTTCGACTAGTTTCTGGTTTTTGATTTTTTATGTGCTCTGACATAATACGCAGATGACACCAGAACGTTACGAAAAGATACTTAAAGTCCTGAATAGTCGCCAGACAGATCTGACCGTGATTACTGATCAGGTCCATAAGGGACAAAACCTGTCGGCAATTATTCGGACGGCCGATGCGGTGGGAATTCACCGGGTCCATGCAGTTTACAAAGAAGGGGTCTTCCGGGCTCATACCGGCACCGCCATGGGTTCTCACAAGTGGGTGAAAACTACGGTTCATCAGGATATCGTCACACCCATCCAAAATCTCCAGAGCGAAGGATTCCAAGTCTTGGCCGCCCATTTTGATGAGCGTGCCGTAGATTATCGTGATGTGGATTACACCAAGCCCACCGCATTGTTACTGGGTGCCGAAAAGTGGGGTGTCAGTGAGCGTGCCTGCAACCAGATTGATGGCACAGTGATTATCCCCATGATGGGCATGGCAGAGTCTTTTAACGTCTCTGTGGCTTGTGCCATTATTCTGGCTGAAGCCCAACGGCAGCGAAGCGAAGCGAATATGTACAATGACCGCCACTTACCTCTAGATGAATACCACAGGTTACTCTTTGAGTGGTGCCAGCCAGTGATAGCCCGTATGTGCCGTGAGCGAGGATTGCCATATCCCGTGCTTGATAATACGGGTCATTTACAAGACCCCCAGGCTTTTTCGCGGCTGTACAATGATGCCGGGGTTAACGACGTCGAGGTTGCTGGGTAGCCATCAGTTACCGCCTGCCTGCCAATCAAGTTGGGAACCCCAGAGTCACAAATTACAGATTATTTTGTCCTGAAACAGCTACACTTTTTCTCCTGATATGGTCTTATATAAAGGTTACAACTGACGGTTACTATTGGTTTTTACAAAAGGGATGAGGGTATGACTGTTTATAACGCGCCTGTAGAAGATATGAAGTTCCTGCTCAATAACGTATTGGGCATGGAGAGTATTGCGCAACTCCCAGGTTACGACGAGGCAACACCAGATATGGTCGATGCCATTCTTGATGAGTCCGCTCGTTTTTACGGTGAAGTTCTGGCTCCCACAAACCAATTAGCCGACTCTCAAGGGTCAAGGTTGGAAGGGGATAAGGTGATTACCGCTCCCGCATTAGACGGTATTTACCAACAAATCCTGGAGGCTGGCTGGCCGGGGCTGACTGGTGATATCAACTACGGTGGCCAGGGTTTACCTGCACTACTAGCTGTTGCCGTCGATGAAATGTCTCAATCTGCCAATATGGCATTCAGTTTGTGTCCTATGCTGACCAAAGGTGTGGTGACCGCGCTGAGCCTTTATGGCAGTGATGAGCAAAAACAAACGTATTTAAACAACCTCGTGTCAGGTACATGGACCGGGACCATGAATCTCACCGAGCCGCAGGCCGGCTCTGATCTTGCGGCCGTTCGAACCAAAGCGGTGCCCTCTGGTGATCACTATCTGCTAAGTGGCCAGAAAATCTTTATTACCTGGGGCGATCACGACTATACGGATAATATTATCCACCTCGTGCTGGCTCGAACTCCGGATGCTCCTGAAGGGGTGAAGGGTATATCCCTGTTTGTGGTACCCAAATTTCTGATAAATGATGATGGTAGTGCCGGTGAGCGGAATGATGTTCGCTGCGTGGGGGTGGAACATAAGCTGGGTATCCACGCCAGCCCCACCTGTTCTTTGTCCTTTGGTGACAATGGTGGTGCCGTGGGTTATCTGGTTGGTGAGGAAAATCAGGGTTTGGTGTATATGTTCGCCATGATGAATGAAGCCCGCCTTGCGGTGGGTTTGCAGGGGGTGTCTATCAGTGAGCGGGCTTATCAGCAGGCCGTAGCGTTCGCTAAAGACCGTGTGCAGGGTAGTGTGCCCGGCAATAAAAAAGCCACCATCATTCATCACCCCGATGTGCGCAGGATGCTGATGTTGATGCGTTCATTAACAGAAGGTGCCCGGGCATTAGCCTACTTATCTTTTGCCCACGAAGATTATGTGCACAAGCTAGAGGATCAGGAGCAAGTCGCCTACCATCAACGCCGCGTCGATGTGCTGACTCCATTGGTGAAAGGCTGGTGTACCGAAATAGGTATGGAGGTCACCTCTCTGGGGGTGCAAGTGCATGGTGGTATGGGCTTCGTCGAAGAGACGGGTGCGGCACAGCATTTGAGAGATGCCCGTATTTTACCTATCTACGAGGGCACTAATGGTATCCAGGCGCTCGATCTGGTGGGTCGTAAACTGGCCCGGGATAAAGGGCAATCGGCGATGGAATTGCTCGGCGAATTGACCCAAGTGGTCGAGGATGCCCGAAAGGCAGGGCTCGATGTCGTTGCCGATAGCCTGGCCTCCTCATTAGCCGCCTGTCAGGAGGCTGCGCAAACGCTATTAGCTGGTGAAGATTGGACCACACCAACCGCTGCTGCGTATAACATGATGATGTTAATGGGAGCGACCGTTGCTGGCGGTATGTTGATTAAAAGCGCAGTGGCTGCCACCCGCTTGAATGCCGCGGGTGAGGGTAATACCCGCTTTAATACCAACAAGGTGATGACCGCTAAATTCTTTGCTCAGCATGTAATGTCGCGGAATACCAGTTACCTCGAAGCGGTAAAAGCGGGGCCGGAGACGGTAATGGGGTTGGATGCCGAGAGTTTTTAGGTGCTGTTATCACATAAGTAGGGTTAGAGGCTGGTTCTGGCCCTGCTTATTTCGATGTTTTTAGTCGAATAGCACGCACGCGGTTAAAGCAAGATAGGAATTACACTGGTTTATCTGCGTGCTTTGTTATGCAGCCTTTAAAAACGCTATGGCTGCATCCTTGTCTTCGATACGGAAACATTTCATTTTAATATGGCTAAAAAAGGTATCTTCTATATTAATCATTGTTTCCAGCCACTTGTCGTTGGATAAGACGGCGACTTTAGTGATATCAGAAATGCCTACTTCAAATAAATATTTAAACTCTTCAATGACCGCCGATATTTCGATGCCCTCGAATGAATCTATCTGCTCAAGAAGAACAATCTTTCCGTGACGTTTAATCTTTTCCTTTGCGTCGGCAAGCACTAAAGACATATCACTCTCAGTTACCTTTCCAGATATGCGGAAGGCAACAGAATGATCAATTCCAATCTCTATCATTTCTAGCATAACTATCTGCCTGTGTTAGTTAAAGGGCGCGGGGGCCTTTAACCGTTCTAATCCTTAAAGTGTTTATAATCTGCAATTGCTGACTTGGCATGTTCGGTCAGCTTTAGCTTATATCGCTTGTTAAAGTAATACACAATGTAGGCGGTATTGTCTTTCCCAAGCCTCTCGCTAATCGGCACCTCTGGTTTGTCACACTCGTGGATACTATTAATAAAATCATCCGTTGTAGCGCCGATATAAGGCGCTAGCGTTTTTCTTTTAAGTTTTACGGCACCGTTGTCCGATTTTAAACAAAGCGTTATCTTGCCTATGGATGTATCCCTGCTTGAGGCAATTTTTTTCCCATTCAGAAAATATTCGTCCACCCTAAGCATTGTTCGAGCATTGGACTGTCCCACACCACCCACAGGGCCAAATGCAAGCGTGTTGGACGAAACCAAGAAAAGGAAAATAGACAGTACAAAAGCCAAGGGTCGAAACATCTTTTTTACCTGTTGTTAATACACTATGGACTAGTTTGGTCACAGCGTTCTACGCTAAGGGTGCCGCATTTTACACCGTTTTTAATTAAAGGGGGTGGCCCTTTAATTCATGTGAATAATCACGTTATAAATCAAATATAGAGCAGCTAGCCAGCACAAAACCATGATTTCTTTCGGTATAAGAAGAGCAGAGGTGGTGGTCTATAATGTTTGGCTCCTCTCAATGTAACTTCCCATACCTTCCTGTACTTTCCGGTTGTCGGGTGGCGACCCTTGGTGAATTATTGACGTGTTTAACGCCGGCGGGGTGTTCTTGCTGTTAAGCACAGTTGTTTTTCTCTGGCTATCACTCAATACCCTTCAAACAGTGGCGGTTAGCATGCGGTTTATTGAGATCAGCGTCTGATGATACGGGCTGCGGGGTTATCAGGAAGCTTTTTAGTGATGTTCTTGCTGCAACGAGTGGATAAATGCCTTGGCCGCATTGGACAGGCTTTTCTCGCGATGGTGGATGTAGCCCAGTTCCCGCTGTATGTGTACGCCTCCGATGGGGACTGCCCGAATACCAGGTTCCAGCATGCTTTCGGGTAGCAGGCTCCAGCCCAGCCCGATACTTACCATCATTTTGATGGTTTCCAGATAGTTGGTCGTCATCGTGGGGGGGAGAGGGACTTTTTGTTGATCAAACAGTGCTCGGGTCATTCGTCCAGTATAGGTACCCAGGCCGGGTAGGATTGCTGGGTAGTTTCTTAGATTCTTCAGTGTTGGCTTCGCGTGCATCGCGTTTTGAGCAAATAGGGGGTGATCCTCTGAGGCCATGAAAACCAATGGGTCTGGCCAGATGGTTTTTGCTTCAATTTTCGGGTGGACCTCTGGGGCCAAGGTTATGACCGCGACTTCGAAGCGGCCCTGCAGAATACCTTCGTAGGCTTTTTCTGAGTCCATAAAGTCCACATCGAAGGTGATTTCAGGATAGTCCTGGGCAAACCGCTTCAACATAGGCGGGAGTCGGTGAAGGCCAATATGGTGGCTAATGGCCAATCGTAGTCTGCCGCTGATATCGCCGGAAAGATCATTAATGGCTTGTTTGGTATCGGATATCTCTCGAAGAATATGGTTCGCTCTTGGCAGCAAGGCTTCTCCGGCCTCGGTGAGATTTACAGACCGGGCAATGCGGTCAAATAAGCGGGTGTTAAGCTGTTCTTCCAGTAATGCGATACGTTTGCTGACAGCAGGCTGGGTGACGTGGATTCTGTCGGCGGCATTGGAAAACGAGCCTGTCTCTGCGACGGCGATAAATGCTTCCAGTAATTGGGTGTCCATAATTATTGAGAGTCCATAACTATAAAGGTGTACCAAAAAGTGTTGTCGGATATGAGTATAAGTTTATGGATTCCTATTTGGAATTCAATAGATGAAAAATATGAATTTGTTTTATCGCCAACATAGATCTAAAATTCCCCAACTGACAATACCTTGTAGGATAAATGGGCTAGAAACATGGCTGGAAAAACCCTTTACGATAAATTGTGGGACGCGCATCTGGTAAAACAGCGAGATGATGGTTCTGCACTCATTTACATTGATCGTCATATTCTCCACGAAGTGACTTCTCCTCAGGCTTTTGAAGGTCTGCGTATCGCCGGTCGCAAGCCCTGGCGTTTGGATGTAAATGTGGCGACACCAGATCACAACATTTCTACCGATTCTGCCGAGCGTGCCGCCGGTGTGGATGCTATTCCAGACGAAACCTCACGTATTCAGGTGAAAACCCTGGATGACAACTGTGAGTATTTCGGGATTCGCGAATTTGGTATGAATGAAATGGGGCAGGGCATTGTGCATGTGATGGGGCCTGAGCTTGGTGCCTCATTGCCCGGTATGACGGTGGTTTGTGGTGATTCCCATACGGCTACTCACGGCGCTTTTGCCTGCTTGGCCCACGGTATTGGTACTTCAGAAGTTGAGCATGTGTTGGCTACCCAGTGTTTGGTCGCCAAGAAGATGAAAAATATGCTGATTAAGGTCGATGGGGAATTAGGTGACGGAGTCACCCCCAAAGATGTGGTGCTGGCCATTATCGGTGAAATCGGTACTGCTGGTGGAACCGGTCATGCCATTGAGTTTGCTGGTCAGGTATTCCGTGATATGTCCATCGAAGGGCGCATGACGGTCTGTAATATGGCCATTGAAGCCGGTGCTCGTGTGGGTATGGTGGCGGTGGATGAGCAGACTATCGAGTATTTCAAAGGGCGTCAGTTTGCACCAACGGGTGACGTCTGGGATCAGGCGGTGGCCTATTGGGAAACCTTGCAAAGTGATGAGGATGCTGTATTCGATACGGTAGTCGAGCTGAAAGGCGAAGATATTTTGCCTCAGGTTACGTGGGGGACTTCCCCTGAAATGGTCTTGCCGGTAACTGGTGTGATTCCTCGTGTTGAGGATGAAACTGACCCCGCGAAGAGGCAGGGTATTGAGCAAGCCCTGCGCTATATGGGGCTGGAAGGTGGTACAGCCATTACCGATATACCGGTAGATCGCGTCTTTATTGGTTCATGTACCAATTCTCGTATCGAAGATATGCGCGCTGCGGCGAAAGTCGCAAAAGGCCGTAAGGTGGCTGGCAGTATCAAGCAAGTATTGGTTGTACCCGGCTCGCAAATGGTTAAAGCGCAGGCGGAAGCAGAGGGTTTGGATAAGATCTTTATCGAAGCCGGTATGGATTGGCGCGAGCCGGGCTGTTCTATGTGTTTAGCCATGAATGCCGATAAGTTAGGGGCGGGCGAACATTGCGCCTCAACTTCAAACCGTAATTTTGAAGGGCGACAGGGTAATGGTGGGCGGACGCACTTGGTGAGTCCCGCAATGGCAGCTGCCGCAGCAATTGCAGGCCATATAACGGACGTTCGTAGCTTTGATGAGGTCGCACGATGAAAGCATTTACCGTACATAAGGGTATCGTGGCTGGTATTGATCGTTCTAATGTCGATACTGACATGATTATCCCCAAGCAGTTTTTGAAATCAATTAAGCGCAGTGGTTTTGGCCCCAACCTGTTTGACGAGTTGCGTTACCTGGATGAAGGCAAACCTGGACAGGATTGTTCTAACCGTCCTCTGAACAAAGATTTTCCGCTGAACTGGCCTCGTTATCAGGGTGCCTCTGTGTTGTTAGCGCGCGAGAACTTTGGTTGCGGCTCTAGCCGTGAGCATGCCCCTTGGGCATTAGACGATTGCGGGTTTAGAGTGGTAATTGCACCAAGTTTTGCCGATATATTCTTTAATAACTGCCTTAAGAATGGTTTATTACCTATTGTTTTAAAAGAAAATATAGTTGATAGATTGTTTGCTGAGGTTGAGGCGAATGAGGGCTATGAGCTGACGGTCGACTTGCCGCGTCAGGTGGTGGTCACGCCTTCAGGTGAGGAATTCTCCTTCGATATTGACGAGTTTAGTAAGGACTGCTTGCTCGAGGGTTTGGATGAAATTGGCCTGACCTTGAATGATGCAGATGTTATTCGCGCTTATGAAGCCGCAAGGGAAAAAGATACTCCTTGGCTATTCGGTGCCATCAAGTAACGATCCCAAAACAGAACAGATTGTCTAGGACACGAATAAATGACGAAGAAAGTATTGATTCTTAAAGGCGACTATATCGGCCCTGAAATTGTAGACGAAGCCATTAAAGTGCTTAACAAGGTCGATCAGCAATTTTCACTGGGTATCGAGCTGGAGGAAGGCTTGCTTGGTGGCGCTGCTTACGATGCCGTGGGGGAGCCTTGTCCCGAGGAAACCCTTGAGAAGGGGCGTCAAAGTGATGCGATATTAATGGGTTCAGTAGGTGGCCCCAAGTGGGACGAGGTGGATCGTGATCTGCGCCCAGAAAAGGGGTTGTTAAAGCTTCGCTCAGGCTTGGAGTTGTTTGGTAACCTGCGACCAGCGATTTTGTACCCTCAATTGGCCGAGGCTTCCTCTTTGAAACCGGAGATTGTTGCTGGTCTCGATATCCTGATAGTAAGAGAGCTGACGGGAGGTATCTATTTTGGTGAGCCACGCGGTATCAGGGTCTTAGAAAACGGCGAACGGGAAGGCTTTAACACCTATAAATATAATGAATCTGAAATTCGTCGTATTGGTAAGGTCGCTTTTGAAGCTGCGATGGTTCGCGATAAGCGTGTTTGTTCTGTGGATAAGGCTAACGTCCTGGAAGCAACTATATTGTGGCGCGAAATTATGGAAGAGGTGGCCAAAGACTATCCCGAGGTTACCCTAAGTCACATGTATGTGGACAATGCTGCGATGCAATTGGTGATGGCACCCAAACAGTTTGATGTGGTGGTGACCGGTAATATGTTTGGCGATATTTTGTCTGATGCGGCGGCTATGTTGACGGGTTCCATTGGTATGCTCCCATCGGCATCTTTGGATAAAGACGGCAAGGGGTTGTATGAGCCTTGCCACGGTTCTGCGCCAGATATTGCCGGGCAGGGTGTAGCTAATCCGCTGGCGACGATTTTGTCTGTTGCCATGTTGCTTCGCTATTCTTTGAGTGCACCAGATGCCGCCGAAGCTATCGAGGCTGCCGTCAGTCGTGTGCTAGACCAAGGACTTCGTACGCCCGATATTTATACTGAGGGGACACGTAAAGTTAGCACCTCAGAGATGGGTGATGCAGTTGTTGCTGCGCTATAACCCAGTAGCTTGCTGTCTGAGATTTAGTGCAAATTAAATTAACGTAATTTGTTATAAATAATATCTAATTGGTTGAGTTTAAATGAATAAAGTAGGTTTTATAGGTTGGCGTGGAATGGTGGGATCAGTGCTGATGGATCGCATGCGTCAGGAGAATGATTTTGCCGATATTGAGCCATTTTTCTTCACAACGTCACAGCTGGGTCAGCCTGGCCCTAGCGTGGGCAAGGATGTGGCACCACTTCAGGATGCCAATGATATTGAGTCACTGTCTAAGCTTGACGTTATTGTGACCTGTCAGGGGGGCGACTATACCAAGGCTGTTTACCCCGAACTTCGTAAAGCCGGTTGGGATGGTTACTGGATTGATGCGGCCTCTGCATTGCGTATGGCCGATGACGCCATAATTGTGCTGGACCCGGTAAATTTGAACGTGGTTAAAGATGGCATTGCCAATGGCACCAAAAACTTTATTGGTGGTAACTGTACAGTGAGCTTGATGCTAATGGCATTGGGTGGGCTGTTTAACCATGGGTTGGTCGAGTGGGCCTCTGCGATGACCTACCAGGCGGCTTCCGGTGCCGGCGCCAAGAATATGCGCGAGCTGATTGCTCAGATGGGTGTCATTGAGCAGTCTGTTGCCGCTGAACTGGCTGACCCGGCTTCGGCGATTCTGGAAATTGACCGAAAAGTCGCTAGTACTATGCGCGATGGTGGTTTCCCCATAGATAACTTTGGTGCGCCTTTGGCGGGTAGCCTATTGCCTTGGATTGATGTTCAGCTGGAAAATGGCCAGAGCAAGGAAGAATGGAAAGGCCAGGCTGAGACTAACAAAATTCTTGGGCGTTCTGGCAATTCACTGATTCCTGTGGATGGCCTTTGCGTTCGCATTGGCGCTATGCGTTGTCATAGTCAGGCGATAACCATGAAATTAACCAAAAATGCCCCCATTGATGAGATCGAAGGGATTTTGGCAGCAGCCAATGATTGGGTAAATGTCGTACCTAACGACCGCGCTGCCAGTTTGCAGCAGCTTACTCCAGCAGCGGTGACCGGACATCTACACGTACCAGTAGGTCGGCTGAGAAAGATGAATATGGGCGATGATTATCTGTCCGCATTCACCGTGGGAGATCAGTTGCTGTGGGGTGCGGCAGAACCTCTCCGCCGGATGCTAAGAATATTATTGGAGGCATAAGCCGTACTTTGCCAGATTGCGGGGTTCGTTATGTCGAGTCGCTTTGCTGGGTCGTTTTGTGTCGTAGGTCATAAATCGGCAGTTTCAATAGCCTGTTACCGGTAGATTTATCAATATTTTCCGTTAACAGCAGTTGAACAATTTTAGTTAGTCATAAATACTTAGGGTGTTACATCAAATACTGGGGCGTTAGGCTTATTTTCTTATGCATGCTATATGCAATGTAAGGCCGTTCCACATAAAGCAACACAGGGAATAAACTATGAAGTTGCGCAATTTGGCCTTGACAGCTGGTTTGTTGGGTACGTTTTTTACTAGCTCAGTTTTTGCTTTGGGGTTGGGCGAGGTAAAGCTTAACTCCTCATTGAATGAGCCTCTTGATCTTGAGGTTGAACTGCTCAATATCGGCGATATGACTGAACTTGAGATGCTGGTAGGCCTTGGTTCAAGAAAAGATTTTGAGCAGGCCGGTGTTGAAAGATTGTACTTGCTCACTGATTTGCGCTTCGATGTGGATTTATCTACACCGGGTAAGCCCGTTATCCGGGTTTCATCCCGCAAACCTATCCGTGAGCCATATTTGGATTTTCTGGTGGAAGTTCAGTGGCCTGCTGGTCGCTTGTTGCGGGAGTACACGTTGCTTCTTGATATGCCACTCTATGCAACGGAGTCACCTTCTGCAAAAAAGATTGAGGCTGCGAGTCAAAGCTCGCAGCCTAAGGTTGCGCCCAGCAAGCGGGTAAATACCCCTGGCAAAACTAGAACTACACCACCTGGTATTTCGTCTTTGGGCGCGGGTGATGGCGAGTATCGGGTTAACTCAGGTGATACGGTTTGGGGCATTGCCCAAAAGATCAAGCCCAACGATGCGTCTATGCAGCAAACTATGGCGGCCATTAAACAGTTTAACGGCCACGCGTTCATCAATGACAATATTAACCTGCTTAAAAAAGGTGCAATTATTCGGTTGCCTGAAGGGAGTGATATTGCAAATTTGAGTGATTCGGTTGTCGATGCCTCCATTGACTCCATGCTTGCAGAAGACCAAGCGTCTGCACCGCTGTTAGACACGTCGGTAGCGGATGATCAAGCACCCGCTATGGAGCAGGCGTCTGGTGGTGGGCAGTTAAAACTCGCTGCTCTGGATCAGAGTGAAGCCTTAACGGTTAGCGGGACTAATAGTGCCACCTCGGCTGGAGAGGACGCTGTAAGTGATGGATCGCAGAATAATATTTCTGTTGTTCAGGAAGAACTCGATAAAACCCAGCGTGAAAATACTGAGTTGCAGGCTCGCATAGCAAATCTTGAAGAGCAGGTTGCCACGATGAGTCGTCTTGTGGAAATTAAAGATGATTCCCTTCGCGCTGCACAGGTAGGCATGCCGCCTGAAGCCGAGCCAAAGGCTGCGACTCCAGAAGCGTCAGTAATTCCTGCTAGTGACACAGCGCTTAACAGCGAGAGTCCAGAGGGTGAGATTAACGACAGTGGTTTCGACCTGTCGGCCTGGATGGATCTGCTGCTTTACCCACTGATTGCGCTGTTGGCTTTTTTACTGGCTATCGTACTGTTCTTTAAAAATCGTAAGCAGGACGATGAAGAGGTAGATGAACTTTCACTCCAGAGTTTGGTAAACGTTCAGGAGCCGGAAAAAGTAGAATCTGTTAGTGACGATGACACCTTTACGGAAAAAGAAATAGAAGCCCTTGCTGAAGAATCTGTACCTGAGTTTAATGAGCAGGAGTTGAAAGAATTTGAAGGGTTGGAGCTAACCGAGGGTGAAGATGTTGACCCGGAAGGTGAGGCCGATATCTATATCTCCCTGGGTAATTACAAACAGGCGGAAGGGGTGCTACTCAGTGCTATTGAAGAAGATTCGAGCAACACTGCCTTGCGATTGAAGTTGCTGGAAGTTTATGTCAATGCGAATGAGCTAGAAAAATTTGATGCGCAGCGCACTGAATTGGCAGAACTTAATGATCCGGGGGCCGACGCAAAAGCCCTCGACTTACGGTCTGAACTTACCCCAGAACAATCGGTAGATGAAACTGAAGCAGAAACGGAAGTAGCAGAAGCAGAAGTGGCTGAGGTTTCAGAAGACTTTTCTTCTGAGGAAGAAGTAGCGATAGAACTTGAGCCGAACCCCGTTGAGAGTGAAGAGCCTGAAACTTCAGTTGTCGAATCTCAGGATGACTTTGATCTGGACCTTGATTTAGATGCTCTGGATATGGATTCTCTTTCATCAGATATTGATGCTGAGATGGATGATCTCGAGATCGATGAGGATGAGCTCAAAGCTCAGATAGAGGAAAACGACCAACTGGAAGAGCCTGTTGGTGTCACTGAAGAAGCGGATGATTCAAGTGAAAGTGCTCTGGAAGCGGTCTTGGAAGATGACTCAATAGACAGTTTAGACAGCGATCTAGATAGCGATCTAAACTTTTTAGAGGGTGCAGATGAGTGCAGTACTAAACTCGATTTAGCTGAGGCTTATCTTGCCATGGGCGATATTGATGGTGCCCGCGACATTCTCGACGAGGTTATTGCTGATGGCGATGACTCTCAGAAGGATAAAGCTCGTCAACTACTTGAGGGTGTTGCCTGACTTTTACAACTTCCAGTTCTCCCTGGACATATTTGGCCAATGGCTTAGTGCCGGAAGGTCAGAATTTGCCAAGTGGGATTGCCCGTATAGCTGCTGCCGTCGAATACGACGGCAGTTCTTTTTGTGGGTGGCAGCGACAAACTCATAGTCCCAGTGTTCAGGCGGAGATTGAAGCGGCGCTATCTGTTGTCGCTAATCAGCCCATTACCGTTGCCTGTGCAGGAAGAACCGATACTGGCGTTCACGGCACTAATCAGATTATTCATTTTGATAGTTCGGCAGAGCGATCCGCGCGGAATTGGTTGTTGGGCGCGAATGCTAATTTACCTTTTGGTGTGCGCTTGCACTGGGTTTCTGAAATGCCCGCGCAGTTTCACGCCCGATTCAGTGCAACTGCCAGAACCTATCGCTACCTGATTGCCAATCAGGCACAGCGTCCTGCAATATTCCACCGTTGGTTGACTTGGGAAAAAGGTCCGCTGGATCATTCCCGGATGCACGAAGCGGCTCAACACCTTCTGGGTGAACAGGATTTCAGCTCGTTTCGTGCGGCGGGTTGTCAATCGCGCTCGCCTAACAGAAACGTTCATGCGATACGAGTATGGCGACAAGGTGAGTTGGTCGTGGTTGAGATTACTGCCAATGCCTTCCTGCATCACATGGTGAGGAATATCGTTGGTAGTTTAATTGAGGTTGGCCGTCAGGCTCAGCCTGTCGATTGGCTTGAAATACTGTTGCAAAAAAGGGACCGTACCCAAGCGCCTGCTACGGCACCTGCGAATGGACTGTATTTAGTGAAGGTGGCTTACCCGGAGATTTTTAACGTGCCAACATTTACTCCAGGGCCTCAATTTATAAGCTCAGATTGATTATTGGTAAGCGGTGGGGAATAACTGATAGGGAATAGGCGGGCTGATCCCTTTTTGCTACAATCCGCGCCTTGCTATTGGACGCTATTGTGAATGAGCCTACCGTCAACAGAGCCCTTTGTGAATAGAACCCGAGTTAAGATCTGTGGAATTACCCGAGTCGAAGATGCCCGCGTGGCAGTTGCTTCGGGTGCTGATGCTATAGGCCTGGTTTTTTACCCAAAAAGCCCTAGATATGTTGAGCTTTCATTAGCCCACGAAATAGCGAGAACTGTAGGGCCGTTTGTTACGGTCGTAGGTTTATTTGTCAACGCCTCGGTCGAGCAAGTAAACACAGCCCTCGATGCGGTCGGGCTGGACTTGTTGCAGTTTCATGGCGATGAGGATGAAGCCTTTTGCGCTCAATTCAAAAGGCCTTATATCAAGGCGATACGTATGTCCCCTGGCCTCGATGTGCAACAGGTGATTGACAGCTATCCCTCTGCACGAGGCTTTTTGTTCGATGCATGGAATAAAGACAAATACGGTGGCACGGGTGAAACCTTTGAATGGCAACGATTAGCTGGGCTTGATGGTATAGATTTTATTCTTGCCGGCGGATTGAACCCCGGGAATATTGATGAGGCGATAGCTACCGTCAAGCCCTATGCCGTTGATGTTAGTGGTGGCGTTGAGGAATCCCCGGGAATTAAGTCATCACTATTGATTCAGCAATTTATTAATAGATCTAATGGCGCGTAACTGTACGTATAAGTGTCTTTAACAAAAACATCATTCATACATACGTGTTGAGTAATTTTGGAGAAGTTAGTGACAAATAGTTCTGAAAAGACAGGCAGCGCTGAAAAAAAGCAAGCCGTAGATTTTAATCACGTGCCTGATGCTCGTGGTCATTTTGGTCCTTATGGTGGCAGGTTTGTTTCCGAAACCTTAATTTATGCGCTGGATGAGCTAGAGTCTCTCTACCGTCGACTAAAGGACGATCCCGAATTTCAGGCTCAGTTTGATTACGATCTGGCCCACTACGTGGGGCGTCCATCGCCACTTTATTTTGCAGAACGCTGGACTAAGGAAACAGGTGGGGCACAGCTCTACCTTAAACGTGAAGACCTCAACCATACGGGCGCTCACAAGATTAACAACACCATTGGGCAGGCATTGTTAGCAAAACATACGGGTAAAAAACGTGTAATTGCAGAAACAGGTGCCGGTCAACACGGCGTTGCAACAGCCACGGTTGCTGCCCGCTTGGGATTGGAGTGTCATGTCTTTATGGGCGAGGAGGACGTGCATCGTCAGTCTCTAAATGTCTATCGCATGAAATTGCTCGGTGCCCACGTGATTCCTGTGACTTCAGGTTCAAAAACGCTGAAAGATGCCATGAATGAGGCGATGCGTGACTGGGTGACTAATGTAGACGACACGTTTTATATTATTGGTACTTGTGCTGGTCCCCATCCTTACCCCGAATTAGTCCGAAACTTCCAATCGGTTATTGGCCGAGAAGCTCGTCAACAATCGTTGGATCAGGCCGGACGGCTACCCGACGCCTTGGTTGCCTGTGTCGGTGGGGGATCTAACGCGATTGGCCTGTTTCATCCGTTCCTGGAAGATGATTCCGTCGCTATGTATGGTGTAGAAGCGGGTGGATTTGGTCTCGAAACTGGAAAACATGCGGCACCACTTAACGATGGTATTCCCGGCGTGCTTCATGGAAACCGTACCTATCTCATGGAAGACGAAAATGGGCAGATTATAGAAACTCATTCGATCTCAGCGGGTTTGGATTATCCCGGTGTTGGGCCGGAGCACTCCTGGCTGAAAGATATCGGCAGAGTTGACTATGTCACTATCGATGACGACGAGGCGATGGCAGCTTTTAGGAATCTTACAAAAGTTGAGGGCATTATGCCGGCGCTGGAATCTAGTCATGCTGTTGCGTATGCAGAAAAACTGGCCCGCCAGATGGATCCGGACCAAATGATTGTTGTCAATCTGTCGGGACGTGGCGATAAGGATATTTTGACGGTGGCAGAGATAGACGGCATTACTGTTTAATATTTTTGTGCCTTCTTATGATTTGAATAATTGCTAGTTTTCACAGGAACTAGTGATTTAACAGGAATTATTGTTTGTGAATAGAATTAATCAACGTTTTGAATCCCTTCGTCAGCAGGGTCGTAAGGCCCTGGTTTCTTACGTAGTAATGGGTGACCCTGCCAAAGACGTCACACTTCCCGTTATGCATGCGTTGGTGGCCGGTGGGACAGATATCATTGAGTTAGGTGTTCCATTCTCGGATCCCAATGCTGAAGGGCCTGTTATTCAAAGAGCTCATGAACGGGCACTGAGCAATGGTAGTAGCCTTCGGGATGCCTTGGCTCATGTAAAGGCGTTTAGAGAAACCGATAATGTTACGCCAGTGCTGTTAATGGGCTATACCAATCCTATTGAAAGAATGGGCTACGATAGCTTTATAGAACAGGCTGTTGATTCTGGTGTTGATGCAGTGCTGACGGTTGATTTACCACCGGAAGAGGCGGAAGAATTTAACCAGCATTTGAAGCAGGCCAATATGGAGAATATTTTCTTGTTGGCTCCAACAAGTGGCCCAGCTCGTCAGAAAAAAGTCGCGGATATGGCCGGAGGCTTCATTTATTATGTTTCGCTCAAAGGTGTTACAGGTGCAGGTAATCTGGACGTGGACTCAGTGAATGAAAACGTCACGAGTATTCGTTCATTGACTGATCTGCCAGTCTGTGTAGGATTTGGTATTAAAGATGGGGCATCTGCTCGTTCGGTTGCTGATTTATCCGATGGCGTCGTGGTAGGCAGCGTACTTGTTAACCAGATAGCGGCATTGGCAGAGAAAGGGGAGACTGACCCGGCAGTATACGCCGACGCGGTGTCATCAATTATCGCTGAAATACGAGAAGCGCTAGATCGTTAGTTATATTGCATTAACGGCAGAGTTGTAGATTATTAACGGAAAATATTCTAGATAACGGGAAAAATTATGAGCTGGCTGGAAAAAATTCGTCCCAAGGGTCCAGCAACCCAGAAAAAGGATCGTACACAGAGTGTTCCGGAAGGACTGTGGACAAAATGCCCGAAATGCAGTGCGCCCCTGTATCGCCCAGAGCTCGAAAAAAATCTTGATGTCTGCCCTAAGTGCGATCATCACATGCGCATTGGAGCTCGAAGACGGCTAGATATTTTTCTCGATGCCGAGAACCGGCAGGAACTGGCTACCGAAGTTAAGCCGATTGACCGGCTTAAGTTCAGAGATGTAAAAAAGTATAAAGATCGCCTATCTGCCGCGCAGAAAGCAACGGGTGAAGATGATGCCTTGGTGGCAATGAAGGGCACCTTGAAGGGGATGCCAGTTGTCGCGGTTGCTTTTGAATTTGCCTTCCATGGTGGCTCCATGGGTTATGTGGTCGGCGAGCGATTTACCCGTGCAGCTCAAGTCGCGCTGGAAGAGAATATCCCGCTGATTTGCTTTTCTGCAACGGGTGGCGCACGGATGCAGGAAGCACTGATATCGCTCATGCAAATGGCTAAGACCAGCGCTGTTATTGAAAAATTGAAATCGCAGGGAACCCCTTATATTTCAGTGATGACAGATCCTGTTTATGGGGGCGTTTCTGCTAGCCTGGCGCTGTTGGGTGATATTAATACCGCTGAACCAGGCGCCAGAGCTGGGTTTGCCGGGCCAAATATTATTGAGCAGACGATTCGCCAGAAATTACCGAAGGGTTTTCAGCGTGCGGAATTCTTGCTTGAGCATGGCGCAATTGACATGATCATTTCTCGCCATGATATGTGTGACACGTTAGCTTCACTGCTGTCGAAATTTACTAATCAGCCAGAGCCTGGAGTTGTCTCGGAGCAAGTTGCTGAACCTTCAGACAGTTTTCAAGATCTAGAAAGTGATGCCCCAGCTGACGCTGAATGAATGGCTAAGCCTGCTTGAGGCTCGGCATCCTACAGAAATAGAATTAGGGCTTGATCGTATAGGCCGGGTTGCTTCGCAACTCGGCTTTTTCGTGTCGGCACAGATTAGTTCAATTACCACCGAGGACCCTAAACAACGGGAAGAGCTGGCCGCTGGCCGGATAACCCCTGCAAATAAAATCATTACGATTGCTGGTACCAACGGGAAGGGATCCTGTGTCGCCGCCATTGAGCAGATGGTATTGGCCGCGGGGCTTCGGGTTGGTTGTTATACCTCTCCTCACTTTATTCACTATAACGAGCGTATTTCCATTAATGGTCACCCGGTTGATGATCGGGCCATTTGTACTGCCTTTGAGCAAATCGAAGCTGCTCGTGGAAACATCAGCCTTACGTATTTTGAATTTGGTACGCTCGCTGCGTTACTCGTCATGTCACAGGAAGATCTGGATGTCGCTCTACTGGAAGTAGGGCTGGGCGGAAGGCTGGACGCGGTCAATATTTTAGATCCAGATATCGCGATTGTTACAAGCATTGCCAAGGATCACGAGGACTGGCTCGGCTGCGATCTGAACGGCATTGCCGCAGAAAAAGCCGCTATTGCACGACCGGATAGGCCGCTTATCTACGGTGATATCGACGCAGTTCCAGGCGTGATAGAAACAGCGGGTAAGATTGGTTCACGGTTACTGATAAATGGCCGTGATTTTTGCCTGTCAGATTTTGGCGATATTCCTGAAACACAGCTTCCCCCTGTGAGTGTTGCCTGTGCATTGCAGGCTGTAAAACTGCTCAATGATGTTCCATTATCAACGATGATCAATGGCTTGCAGAATGTAGCCTTGCCGGGGCGTTTTCAGCAGGTAGAGGTGGCGGGCGTTCAGTTGGTTTTAGATGTCGCTCACAACCCTCAAGCGGCTGCATTACTGGCAGACAGATTGTTAGCCACCAAGTGCCGCATTGTCGCGGTTGTTGGCATTATGGCAGACAAGGATATTCCGGCGATTCTTTTGCCCCTAATACCGTTGGTCAGCGCTTGGTACTGTTGCGATATTCCTGAGCAGAGCAGGGCCGCAACAGCACGAAATCTGGCTGCGCTGTTGTACAATGCCAGTCCTTCCAGCAAAGTTGGCAACGAAACTGACATTGCTGAAATGGCATCGCCCGTGAACGGCTTAAAAGCAGCGCTAACGAATGTAAACACAGGCGACATTATCGTAGTTTTCGGTTCGTTTTTTACGGTTGGTCCAGTATTGCAATGGTTAAAAGACAAAGGGAATGGGAGTGTTAGTGGTGAATGAAAATTTGAAACAGCGAATTGTTGGAGCTTTGGTGCTGGTGGCTCTAGCGGTTATTTTTGTTCCGTTGTTGTTTGATTTCTCCAGCAGGCAAGAAGTCGATACGACATCTCAAATTCCTCCCAGACCTGAAATAAAACCGGTAGAAATTGCCGAGCCGGTGAGGCCAAAAGACATTATTCCCGCCAAGTCTGATGAAGATATGTTTCAGTTCGGCGTAGAACCTAAAGAAGAAGACAGCTCTATGGGTAACGACAGTCAGCCACTCGTCAAGGAAACCCCCGTTGCTGAAAAAGCAGCTCCGATGCTAAAAGATGAAAAACCAGCACTTTCCCCTGAGGGTATACCGGTGGCCTGGGTATTGCAGATTGGCAGCTTTCGGGACAAAGCTAAGGCAAAAGCCCTATTGGATGGTTTACTTAAGGATGGCTACAAGGCATTTATTCGGGAAAAGAAGGACAAAGCTGGTAGTTTAAGTCGAGTTTTTGTCGGGCCGTTGGTACTAAAGAAAAAACTGGTTCAGCAAAAGAGTGCCATTGATAAAAAATATCGTGTTGATGCTCTATTGGTTCACTTTGAACCCTGACCTGTGAAAAGCACTCTGTTACACTTTGCGACTGTTAATCTGCGCCTGCTAAAGAGACGGCTGAGCACCTGTTGAGAGACGACTAAACGATGACTTGGGCCGACTGGGCAATTATTGCTGTTCTTGGAATCTCTGCGCTGATCAGCGTGGTGCGTGGCTTTGTTAAAGAAGCCGTTTCTCTGTTAATTTGGCTGGCTGCGGCCGTTATTGCCTCTATTTTTCACGATCAGCTAGCGGTCTGGATGGTGGACCTGATCAGTACTCCATCCCTACGAATGTTAACCGCATGGGTCACATTGTTTATTGCTGTGCTGATAGTGGGTGGCATTCTAAATTATTTGTTAGGAAAGCTGATTGAGGCAACGGGTCTCTCTGGAACAGATCGTTTATTAGGCTTGTTTTTTGGTCTGACTCGCGGACTGATTATCGTCATGGTTATTTTAATCATCTTGCCGGAGGTATTGCCTGTCAAACAGGATATCTGGTGGCATGAATCCAAGTTGATTCCATTTTTCTTACAGTATGAAGACTGGGCCAGGGAGACAGGCGCAGCGGTATTGGACTTTTTGAAGAACCTGCTTTAATTCAGTGGAATTAATGCAGGCTTTTAATAATAGACTTTTAATCCTAGTCATAGCCGTTTAAAGAGGTTGCTTGTCCCATGTGTGGTGTAGTTGGAATTGTCGGTAAGAGTAATGTTAATTTGCAGCTTTATGATGCATTAACCATGCTTCAGCATCGGGGACAGGATGCTGCAGGTATCATGACTTGTGAAGGTGGTCGTCTTAACCAGCGCAAGGGTGTCGGTTTGGTGAAAGACGTTTTTCGTTCGCGTCATATGGCGCAACTGGAAGGGAATATGGGTATCGGGCATGTTCGTTACCCAACGGCGGGTAGTTCTGGCCCGGCTCTCGCGCAGCCATTTTATGTTAATTCGCCCTATGGCATCTGCATGGCTCACAACGGTAACTTGACGAATACCGACGAGCTCATGGAGCACCTGTTTAAATCAGACCTTCGGCATATCAACACCGATTCTGATTCTGAAGCCTTGCTCAATGTGTTTGCCCATGAACTACTGCTTCAGGGGAAGTTACAGCCAACCCCCAGTGATATTTTTGAAGCGGTTCGTCGAGTCCATCGCCGTTGTCGGGGAGCCTACGCAGTAGTCGGCATGATTGCCAATTATGGCATGGTCGCATTTCGTGATCCTTTGGGTATTCGCCCTATCGTTTATGGTCAGCGAGAAACAGAGAATGGCACTGAATACATGGTAGCCTCAGAGAGTGTGGCTTTTGATGTGCTCGGTTTTGAGCTGGTGAGAGATCTGGCACCTGGCGAGGCCCTGTATGTTGATGAGAATGGTGAGCTGCACCTTCAACAATGTGTCGATAATCCCAAGTTGACGCCCTGCATTTTTGAGCATGTTTATTTTGCTCGCCCAGATTCAATCATCGACAAAATTTCCGTGTATAAATGTCGTTTGCGAATGGGTGAAAAATTAGCTGAAAAAATCTTAAGCGATTACGCTGACCTCGATATTGATGTGGTTATACCGATCCCGGATACCAGTCGTGTGTCGGCACAGTCCATCGCAGAAAAGCTAGGTATTAAGTTCCGTGAAGGCTTTATGAAAAACCGTTACATCGGTCGAACTTTTATCATGCCTGGCCAAAAAGAGCGGAAAAAATCTGTCCGGCAAAAGTTGAACCCCGTGAAGCTCGAGTTTCAGGGTAAAAATGTGCTACTGGTCGATGACTCCATTGTCCGCGGTACGACATCAAAAGAAATCATACAAATGGCTCGCGATGCTGGTGCAAACAGGGTCTATATGGCATCTGCTGCGCCACCCGTTTGTTACCCAAATGTTTATGGTATTGATATGCCATCGGCTCGCGAGCTGATTGCGCATGGAAAAACGGCCGAACAAGTGGCTCAACTTATTGGTGCCGATTGCCTGATTTATCAAGACCTGCAGGATTTGGTCGATAGCGCCAAAGAGGGTAACTCCGAGATAGAACGTTTTGACTGCGCTGTTTTTGATGGCCAGTATGTAACAGGTGACGTGGGTCAGGCTTATCTCGACAAGTTGGATGCAGTGCGCAACGATAGTGCTAAATCAAAAAATGGAAAATCAGCAGATTCAGGTAATGGTGAAGTAATCGGTCTGCACAATCCCGATGTGGAAGATGAGTAAATGATAGACGATGACAGTTTTGATCCTCTGGCCGGTGCTGGATTAGATACGCTGGCCATAAGAACTGGCCATGTGCGCACGGCAGAAGGCGAACACGGTGAACCGCTGTTTTTAACCTCAAGCTACGTCTTTGAAGATGCGGCTGAGGCCGCGGCTCGCTTTTCTGGTGAGAAGCCGGGTAACGTTTATTCTCGCTATACCAACCCTACAGTGCGCACTTTTGAAGAGCGTATCGCCGCTCTCGAAGGTGCCGAGCAAGCCGTGGCTACATCCAGTGGAATGGCCGCTATCCTTAGTACTTGTATTGCCCTGTTAGAGTCGGGTGATCATGTGGTCTGCTCACGCAATGTATTCGGTACGACTACGGTCTTGCTGGATAAATATCTTCGACGGTTTGGTATTGATACGGCCTTTGTGCCATTAACAGAACTCGACGAATGGCAACAGGCGCTGACCCCAAAAACCAAGTTGTTGTTTATCGAAACCCCCTCTAACCCTTTGTGCGAAGTGGCAGATATCAGGGTGTTGGCGGAGTTGGCCCACAGCAATAATGCTTTGTTAGTGGTCGATAATTGTTTTTGTAGCCCAGCGCTTCAGCAGCCGCTCAAGTTGGGTGCTGACTTGGTGGTTCATTCCGCGACCAAGTATCTGGATGGCCAAGGTCGCTGTATGGGCGGTGTTGTGGCGGGCAGCAGTGAGTTAGTGGGTGAGGTTCTATCCTTTATTCGCAGTGCCGGGCCGACCATGAGCCCCTTTAATGCCTGGGTCTTCCTCAAGGGACTGGAAACTCTCCGGTTAAGAATGGTGGCTCATTCAGCCAATGCACTTGAACTCGCCCTATGGTTGCAGCAGCAGCCCCAGGTGGAGTGTGTATTTTATACCGGACTCGCGGATCATCCCGGGCATGCTATTGCGGTTAGGCAGCAAAGTGCCTTTGGTGGCGTTCTGTCGTTCAGGGTCAAGGGTGGCCGGGAGCAGGCGTGGAAGGTCATAGATAGTACCCAGGTGCTCTCCCTAACCGCGAACCTTGGCGATGTAAAAACCACAATTGTACATCCGGCGACGACGACTCATGGTCGTTTGACCGATGAACAAAAAGCCGAGACGGGGATCACTGAAAACCTGATACGCATTGCGGTAGGATTGGAAGACATAGCCGATATTAAAGCTGATTTGGCGCGAGGACTATCAGTCATCTAATTGACAGGGTTTCCTATCTAGATCAGTGGTAATGCCAATGGAGTAGCAGGCACCATGCAAAAAGCAGTCGATGCGATTATTACCCACGTCAGCAAGGTGCTGATCGGCAAACAAAAGCAAATTACCTTGTCGCTGGCGTGCTTGTTCGCTCAGGGACACTTGCTGATTGAAGACCTTCCCGGCATGGGCAAGACTACGTTAGCCCACGCTTTGGCAAAGGTGTTAGGCCTTTCATTCAGTCGCATTCAGTTCACCAGCGATTTGCTTCCGGCAGATATTCTCGGGGTTTCTGTCTACGATAGAACCAAAGCACATTTTGAGTTTCACCCCGGCCCAATCTTTAATCAGCTGTTACTCGCGGATGAAATTAATCGAACCACGCCTAAGACCCAAAGTGCACTATTGGAAGCCATGGCCGAGGGGCAGGTTACCGTAGAGGGCGATACCCGGGCACTGCCCAAACCATTCTTTGTCATCGCTACGCAAAACCCAACGACTCAGGCTGGAACGTTCCCGTTGCCGGAGTCTCAGTTAGATCGCTTTTTAATGCGCATTGAATTGGGTTACCCAGACCCGGCTTCAGAGCGTGAAATACTCTCGGGTGTCGATCCTCGAAGTCGGCTTGCGACCATTCCAGCGCTGATAACATCAGAGCAATTGTTGAATATTCAGCAGCGGGTGATGCAGGTCACCGTATCCGACAGTCTGGTGGATTACCTGCAACGTCTGGTTCAGTTTACTCGCGATGATCCTATGTTTTTCTCCGGGTTATCACCGCGTGGTGCACTCGCCACCTTGCAGTGTGCTCGAGCTTGGGCATTAATTCAGGGTCGCCAATTTGTGATTCCTGAAGATATTCAGGCGGTATTACCCAGTGTCGCAGGCCATCGGTTGCGAGGGTCTGCAGAGCTTTCTGGCCAATCTGGAGAAGTGCTGGTTCAGCGGGTACTCAATACCGTGGATATTATCTCGTCGACCACTTGATAGATAACCGAGTTTTATCACAGGAGTTATGACGATGGTTGAGCGGGTGGGGCAATTTTTTCGCGACCACTTCTCACGCTGGGCCTATCGACGCCTGCCGCCTTCTCGTTCCGTTTCTTTAAATAACCGCAGCCTGTTTATCTTTCCCTCCAAAGCGGGCTTTGGTTTTTTGTTGTTGATGCTGCTCTGCTGGCTGGTCGCCACCAACTATGAAAACAATCTGGTGTTTGCCATTACCTGCCTGTTGGCATCGCTCTTTGTTGTCGCCATTCTCCATAGCTTTTCTAACCTGGCCGGGCTCACCTTGAGCTTTGTCAGGGCAACACCGGCATTTGCCGGTGAACAGTTAATTGTCGACCTTGTATTGCGCCAGCATCAACCCCGCTACCGTGAGAGCCTAAGTCTCTCCTTTGCCGGCGAAGAGGCCGTTACCACCCATCTATGTGGCCAGGAAGAGATTCACGTCAAAGTGCCGCTGTATGCCCCAGAGCGGGGGTTGTATAACCCAGGAAGACTGATGCTCGAGAGTGTTTACCCTCTGGGTTTACTTAGGGTCTGGAGCAAGGTCGATCTCGATATCAGGTGCCTGATTTATCCCTGTCCGGTATTCGATACACCAAAAACAGGTACTGCAAATAGCCGGGGAGACGGGCTGTTGCAATGTGATGATGGCAGTGAAGACTTTGTCGGACTCAGCGATTACCAACCGGGTGATTCCCTGAAAAAAATTGCCTGGAAGCAATATGCCAAGGAGCAGGGCATGTATACCAAGCACTATGCCGACTATCAGGACGAGCGTATCTGGCTGGATTGGGACGACTACCCCGGATTGGATCGCGAGGGACGTTTGTCCCGGCTCTGTGGCGGGGTTTTGCAGGTGTCGGCTACAGGTAAAGCCTACGGCCTGAGATTACCGGGCATTGAAATATTGCCGGACAATAACGAGGCACACCGACTGAACCTACTCCGTGAGCTGGCCCTGTTCGAAACGTCTGCCAGTAAACCAGCCACAGGGCCACAGGAGGGGAGTGAGAAGTGGCGCGTGCAGGGGGAACCTGACTCGTGATCCCCGCCTGGCAAATCCACCGAAATGCCTTGGTGTGGTTGTTGATCGCTTTCGCCGCAGTGATTTTAATTCACTCAGAACACTTGCCAAACTGGATTACACTGGCGGCATTGGCCACTGGCATCTGGCGAGTACAGCGATATCGAGGCGTTTGGCCAACACCGGGCCGCTGGGTAAAAGTGAGCCTGTTGGCCATGTGTCTGGCCGGGTTGTTTCTGGAATATGGGCGGTTTATTGGTTTAGAGCCGATGGTGGCGCTGCTGGTCACGGCCTACACCCTTAAATTGTTGGAGATGGAACACCGGCGGGATGCACTGCTGGTCGTTTTCCTGGCATTTTTTGTCGCAGCGGTTCAAGCGCTATTTGACCAGAGTATCGGGAATGCCCTTTATCTACTGGGGTGCATCCTGCTGATACTGGCCGCCCTGGTGGGTTTGCACCAAGGGGATGTCACCTCTCGATTAACGTCGTCGTCACAATCCCCGCGTCAATCACTTCGCACCTTAAAAAAGGGTGCGGTCATACTCTTGCAGGCCATCCCGTTAATGATCCTGCTGTTTATTATGATGCCCAGGTTGGGCTCCCTTTGGTCTGTCCCTATACCGAGTCACAGCGCAAAAACGGGTGTTAGCGATACCATGAGCCCGGGGGACTACAGCCGACTGGGGCGATCTGCCGATCTGGCCTTTCGGGTCAGCTTTGAGGGGCCAATACCCCGTCAGCATCAACTGTATTGGCGCGGGCTCGTGCTCTCAAATTTTGATGGTCGTCAGTGGTCGCGTTCCAAACGCGATGATTTTGATCCCATGGGCCTGATTGAGGGCGCGCCGTTACAGTGGTTTGGTAAGCCAAAACAGCCGTGGGACGCCTTGATAAAACGCCGTGGGGCGACGACTCGCTACAGTGTGGTTATGGAACCCTCTCAACAACCCTGGCTCTATAGCTTGGCGACACCGGTTCCCCAAAGTGCCGATATCGCTCTCACCAGAGATTATCGACTGATAGCTTCCGAGCCAGTCACCGCAAAAAAACAGTACCAGGTCGATAGCTGGCTCGATTACACAATCGAAGCAAATAGCCTATCCAATTTCCGTCGAGCCACTGAACTCCATATCCCTAGGGGCTTTAACCCGCGAACGGTGGCCCTAGCCCAACGTTGGCGGAGAGAGATCAGCAGTGATAAGGCGCTGATTCAGAAAGTGCTTGGGTTATACAACCAGCAATTTGTCTACACGTTACAACCTCCGCTCCTGGGTAAACACAGCGTGGATGAATTTTTGTTCGATACCCAGCGGGGTTTTTGTGAACATTACGCCAGTAGCTTCGTGTTCTTTATGCGTGCCGCAGAGATTCCAGCCAGAGTTGTGGCCGGTTATCAAGGTGGAGAGAGGCACCCGGATAACTACCTGTTGGTTCGACAATACGATGCTCACGCCTGGGCTGAGGTGTGGTTTGAAGGTGACGGGTGGGTCAGAGTCGATCCTACCGCTGCCGTGGCTCCCGAACGTATCGAAGCGAACCTTGAAGCAGCGCTGGCAAATACCGACGACTTTTTAGCCGATTCCCCCCTGTCGCTGATGCGCTTTCGCCATATTCATTGGCTCAACCGTTTGCGGTTGCAACTGGAATCTCTGAATTACAGCTGGGCGCGTTGGGTGCTGGGCTACGACAATGTTCAGGAAAACCTGCTAAAAAACTTACTCGGTGCCTATAACCCACTCAGAATTGCCTTGGCCCTGCTGATTTCTGGTAGCATCATTCTCGGTCTGTTGGCCCTCTGGCAATTGCGACACCGGTTGAGTGCTAAGCACGACGAACTTGACCGAATGTTCCTGAAGCTATGTAAAAAATTAGAGAAAGCCGGCATGCCTCGCAATGCAGGGGAGGGGCCAAGGGACTATGCGCAACGGGTTGCCGAACAGCGGCCTGATTTAGCGCGACAAGTGAAAGCCATCAGTACAGTTTATGAACATATGCGTTATGGCAATGAGAGCA